>ERZ761602.427-NODE-427-length-92531-cov-10.540075_pt1 | contig 92531 bp, 81 predicted proteins | sample MGYA00512165_ERZ761602 | MGnify/ENA primary metagenome ERZ761602 (study PRJEB28899, sample SAMN02445085) | bioreactor sludge metagenome | biome: EBPR sludge; isolation source: Thorneside wastewater treatment plant | place: Australia: Brisbane, Thorneside...
GCCTTCGGCCGCCCCCCCCAACCCCCGCGTCCCCCAGGTCGCCGAGGCGCCAGGGGGCTGCAGTGTTTCGTGCTCCTGTGAGGCGCCTCGGCGCCATGGGGAACCATCCAGAAACCGCGGGGGGGGGGCTGGGGGGCCGTTTGACCCCGCCAGCGGACAACGGGTACCCTGAGGCCATGGTCCCCCTCCTCCTCCTCGCTTGTTCCGGGTCGTCGCTGGACAGCGGAGAGACCAGCCTCGGCGGGGACTGCGCCGAGGTGCCGGTGGTGACCTACGCCAACTTCGGCGAAGGCTTCATCCTCCACCACTGCCAGGGCTGCCACGCCAGCACTACCCAGGACCGCTATGGCGCCCCCGAGACCGTGACCTTCGACACCGTCGAGCAGGTCTGGCAGGCCCGCGATCGGATCCTGGACCGGGCCGCCAGCGAACCCCCGACCATGCCGCCGGCGGCCTCCACCACGAAGGACGACCGCACCCGGCTGCGCTGGTGGCTGCTGTGCGCGGAGGAGGGTACGTGATCCTGCTGCTGGCCGCCTGCGCGACGGGGGACGGCGCCGGCCAGGGCACGGCAGCGGACAGCGGGCAGGAGGTCCAGACGCCTGCCGCCTGGGATCGCGAGGACGACGCCCAGCCCGCCGATCACGACCTCACGGTGCTCCAGGACGCGCTGAGGTCGGGGATCGCGGCGCTCGTCGTGCTGGACCCGACCCTCCTCTTCCAGGCCTACGCGGACAGCCTGGGCCATGGCACCGAGAGCTGCCCGGGGCTCTTCCCCTCGGTCGGAGTGATGACCGCCTGGTCCGCCGACTGCACCACCCCGGAGGGCTGGGGCTTCTCCGGGCGAGGGCAAGCGGCCTGGTTCCCCAGCCTCACGATCGAGGGTCGGGTCTTCGCGCCCTACGGCGAGTTCATCAACAGCTCGACGATCACCCACCCCTCGGGGGCGGCGCTGCTCATGGACGGGAGCGGCATGATCGAGGGCTGGAGCGAGGGCTCGGTCGACCTCCTCCGCGCCAGCCTGCTCGGGACCTTCGCCTTCACCGGCGGAGAGACCGAGGACTGGACCGACCCGGGCTGGCTGGCAGCCGGCCCGAGCGTGGCCCTGGACGTGGAGCGGTCCGAGGAGGGCTCGGGCCGGACGACCAGCCTGGAGGGAGGGATCAGCGGCGCCTTCGCCGAGGGCATCGTGGCCGTGCGGGCCGAGGGGCTGGCGGTCGAGGAGGACGGCAGCTGTACGGCCACCGGGGCCCTGGTGCTGGTCGGCGAGGACGGCCAACACTACCGCCTGGAGCTGCCCGAGGGCTGCGTGGCCTGCGCCGAGCTGCTTCGCGCCGATCTGTCTCACGGGGATCGCGCGCTGGGCGAGGCCTGCTTCGACCTGAGCCCCCTGGTGGCTTGGACCGAGCGCCCATGGTGACCCACGTCACGGCGGCGCTGCTGCTCAGCGCCTGTGCTGGGGCTCCCCCGGAGCCCGCAACGACCCCTTCCGACCCGCTGGCGGCGCTGACCCGCCTGAGCCTGGATCTGCGGGGGGTCCGCCCCTCCACCGCCGAGCTGGAGGCGGTCGCCGCCGATGCCCAGGCGCTGGACCCGCTCCGCGCGGCCTTCTTCGAGGACCCCCGCCTCGCCGAGCAGGTGGTCGCCGGCTTCGCCGAGGTCTGGAACACCGTTCGCGACGAGACCGAGCACCCCGCCAGCGCGCTGGGCCTGGAGGACGAGCCCGGCTTCGCGCGCGCGGTGGGCGAGGAGCCGCTGCGCATCCTGGCCGAGGTCGCCATGCAGGACCTGCCCTGGACCGAGATCGTCACCGCCGACTGGACCCGGGTCGACGCGCAGCTGGCGCTCGTCTGGCCTGTCGAGCTGCTGGAGGAGCCGGCGGCCGATGGCTGGCGACGGGCCCGCTACACCGACGGCAGACCCGCCGCCGGCGCGCTGGTCAGCAACGGCCTGTGGTGGCGCTACGAGACGAGCGAGAACAATGCCAGCCGCGGACGGGCCAACCAGCTCAGCCGGATCCTGCTCTGCCGGGACTTCACCCTCGACCTGGTCGCCTTCGACCGCAGCCTCGACCTCTCGGACGAGGAGGCGGTGCGGGCGGCGCTCCACGACAACCCGGGCTGCGCGGGCTGCCACTCGACCCTCGATCCGCTGGCCAGCTTGCTGGGAGGGGTCTACGTCACGCGCAAGTCGGGGGTCGAGGAGCTGCTGCGCTACCACCCCGAGCGCGAGGGCATCTGGCGCACCCAGACCGGCGTGCCCCCCAGCTACTTCGGCCTCCCCGCCGAGGCCCTGGGCGATCTCGGCCAGCGCATCGCCGCCGACCCCAACTTCATCGACTGCGCCGTACAACAGTCGGCCGAGCTGCTGCTGCGCCGGCCGCTGACGCTGGAGGACACCGATAAGCGCACCGCCTGGCGTGAACAGTTCCTGGACAGTGGCCTGACGCTCCGCAGCCTCTGGGAGGCCATCGTCCGCAGCGAGGAGTACGAGGAGGGGGCCAAGCTGCTGACCCCGGCGCTGCTCTCCTCGATGATCGAGGACCTGACCGGCTTCCGCCTCCTGGTCGACGGGGCCGATCTGCTCCGCACCAGCACCTACGGCCTGGCGACGCTGGCCGGCGCGGGCGACGGCGAGTTCGCCACCGGCGTCGCTCAGGACTGGTCGGCCACCCTGGTCCTCGTACAGAACCGGGTGGCCGAGGCCGCCGCGGACCACGCCGTCCGGGTGGAGCCGTCGCGTCTGCTGGCGGTGGACCCGACCGCGGAGCTCGACTACGACGCCCTCCGAGAGGCGATCGCCGCCCTGCACCTGCGGGTCCTGTCCCGAGCCGCAGCCGAATCCGAGCTGGAGGCGCTCTCGACCCACCACGCCGAGGTGGCCCGGCTCTCCGGCTCCGAGGCGGCCTGGGTGAGCGTGCTGACGGTGCTGCTGCGCGATCCCGAGCTCCTGGTGTACTGAGATGAGCCCCTCCCGCCGCACCCTGCTCGCCAGCCTCGGCGCCGCCGCCCTGGGCTCCACGCTCCCCCGCCGGGCACGCGCGGCCACCCCCAGCCAGCGGCGCTTCCTCTTCCTCACCTGCTTCGGGGGCTGGGACCCGACCCGGGTGATCGTGCCTGCCTTCGGCGACGAGGCCGTCGACCTGGAGCCCGACGCCGAGCCCCTCACCGTCGGGGCCTCGCGCTTCGTCGATCACCCCGACCGCCCTGGCACCCGCTCGACCCTCGATCGCTGGGGCCACCGCCTCGCCCTGGTCCACGGCTTCATCGTGCCCAGCGTCGCCCACATGGCCTGCCTGCAGCTGCTGCGCACCGGCGCCACCAGCGGGCGCCCCGACTGGCCCGCCATCCTCGGCTCGGCCTCCACCGGCGGCGAGCCCCTCCCCCACCTCGTCATCTCCGGGCCCTCCTACCCCGACGCGCTCTCTCCCTTCGTGGCCCGCACGGGCTCGGGAGGCCAGCTCGAGGCGCTGATCGACGGCAGCATCGTCGGCCGGACCGGCCGCACGCCTCCTGTGGTGCCCGGCTCGGTCCGGGACCTGGAGGACGCCCTCGTCGCCGCGCGACGCCTCGGCGCCGCTCAGCGCGCCGCCTCGCCCGGACATCGGGCGCTGCTGGACGGCCACCTCTCGGCCGAGGCGCGGGTCCAGGCCCTCCAGGCGGCCGGGGCGGGGCTGCGCTGGAGCTCGAGCGGCTCCTTCCAGGACGACGCCATGCTGGCCGTCGAGCTGCTGGCGGCGGGGATCTGCCGCTGCGCGAGCGTGGCCCACCCGGGCCTGTGGGACTCCCACTCCGACAACGACGTCTACCAGAGCCTCCTCTGGGAGGAGACAATGATCGCGCTCGGCGCCGTCCTGGACGCGATGCATGGCACCGAGGGCCCGGCGGGCGGCAGCCTGCTCGACGAGACCGTGGTGGTGCTGCTCAGCGAGATGGGCCGCACCCCCCTGCTCAACAGCACGGAGGGCAAGGACCACTGGCCGTACACCAGCGCCCTGCTGGTCGGGGCGGGCGTCGCCGAGGGGGCCAGCGCCGGCGCCTACGACCCGGGGCTGCTGGGCGCGCGGGTCGACCCCGCCAGCGGCCTGCCCGACGAGGACGGCGAGGTGCTGACGACCCTGGATCTGGGCGCGACCCTGCTGACGCTCGGCGATGTCGACCCGGCCGAGTGGGCTCCCACCGGAGCTCCGCTCCAGAGCTTGCTGGCGTGATACGCTGACAGAGTGCTCCCCACCTGCCATCTCTCCTTCGGTCGTGCTCTGTCCATGGGGACGCTGGTCGGCACGATCGCCTGCTCGGTGGACGCGGAGCAGGCGCAGGACGACGCTACCGGGCCGCCGACCCCCTATCAGCCCCAGCTGAGCCTCGACGAAGAGGGCGCCCCCCTCGCCCCGGAGGCCCTGGAAGAGGGCCTGACCGAGATCATCGCCTACCTCGTCCGACAGGACCCCCTGCTGCAGCACGAGGCCTGGACCGAGGTGTTCTGGGGCAACGCCGAAGACGGGGTCTGCCCGATCGTCGGCGACCACAACGGGCAGGACTACTGGCGAGAGGACTGTACGACCAGCGCCGGCGCGCGCTTCAACGGCTGGAGCCTGAACTTCCGCGAAGGCGGGTGGATCGACGAGCAGGGGATGGAGGTCCAACAGTACAACTGGCTCTCCGGGCACGCGACCATCGAGCTGCCCGACGGCAGCCGACTGCAGAACTTCGGGGACGTCGAGCTGCTGATCGCGCGGGGCCCGGACTACGATCTGCTGGAGGGCTTCGTCTTCGGGGACTTCTCCTGGGACGATCCCTCCGCCGACGGCTCCTGGCTTCAAGAGGAGATCAGCGGGGAGATCTACTTCCGCTTCGAGGACCACGGCTCGCACCGCACCGCGGGGTACGAGGGCGGCCTCACCTTCCTGACCGGCCCGGTGCTCGCCGGCCGCCTCGAAGGCCTCTACCTGGACGGCGCCCCGGGAGCCTGCGCCCTGGAGCCGCAGGGTCGGGTCCGACTCCGCGATGCCCAGGGGGGCTGGGTCGAGGTCGACCTGGGCGCCGGTGGGGCCGCGGAGGCCGACTGCGACGGCTGCGGAGTGGCCAGCCAGGACGGCGCCGAGCTGGGGCCCGTCTGCGCCGACTGGACCCCCTTCCTGAGCTGGTCGGGGTGGCCATGGCAGCGCTGATCGCCCTGCTGCTGCTCTCCTGCGGTCCGGATCCGGTACAGACGAAGGAGCTGAGCCCGACCGAGGCCCTACGCTACCTGACCCGAGCCAGCCTGGACCTGCGCGGGGTGCGCCCCTCGCTCGCCGAGCTCCGCGCCGTCCAAGCCGACCCCGGCTCGGCACAGAGCCGGGCGCTGGCCTACCTCGCCCAGCCGGGCTTCGGAGAACGGTACGCCGGGTGGATGGCGGGGGTCTGGCTGACCCCGGTGAGCGAGATCGACCATGATGTGGCCACCTACCCGGTCGACGATCCGCTCCCGATGCTGGTCTCGCTGGGGATGGAGCCGCTGAAGGTCCTGGCCCGCGTCGTAGAGGAGGATCTCCCCTACACGGAGGTGGTCACCGCGGACTGGACGGTGATCGACGAGCACCTCGCCACCTCCTTCCCCACGGACTACCCGGCCGAAGGGGTCGGCTGGCAGGTGGTCCACTACACCGATGGCCGGCCGAAGGCCGGTGTTCTGTCCACCAACGGGTTCTGGTGGCGGTACGACACGACCCTGGCCAACGCCAACCGGGGCCGAGCCAACGCCATCACCCGGGTGTTCACCTGCCACGACTACCTGGCCACCCCGATCGAAGGCAACCGCGAGCTGAACCTGCTGGACGAAGAGGCCATCGCGGACGCGCTGCGAACCGACCCCGCCTGCGTCGCCTGTCATGTCGACCTGGACCCGATCGCCGCCTACCTCTGGGGCTTCTACAATCACTTCGCCTTCAGCCCCTCCGAGCAAGCCCGCTACCACGCCGAGCGGGAGCTGCTCTGGGAGCAGTACAGCGGGGTCTCGCCGGGCTGGTTCGGCGAGCCGGGCAGCTCGCTCTCGGACCTGGGGGTCCAGCTCGCCTCGGATCCCCGCTTCGTCGAGTGCGCGGTGGAGCGGACGATGGAGCAGCTCCTGTCTCGGCCCGCCGGCCAGGAGGACACCGCCGCCCTGACCCGGCACCGCGAGGCCTTCATCGCCGGCGAGCTGAGCGTCCGCAACCTCGTCGCCAGCGTGATCGCCGACCCCAGCTACCGCGAGGCCGAGACCCGCCTGCTCACCCCCCATCAGCTCGCCCGCTCGGTCGAGGACCTGACCGGCTACCGCTTTCACACCGACGGGCTGGACGCCTTCAAGGCCGATCTGTACGGCTTGCGCTCCCTGGCTGGCGGCCTGGGCCCCAGCTGGGATGGCGAGGCGACCGTGGAGCCCACAGCCACCTCGCTGCTGGTGCAGGAGCGGCTCGCCCAGGCGGCCGGGGCCTGGCTCGCGGCGAACGACCTGGCCGACCCGGCGGGGGCCCGCCTGCTCCAGCGCGTCGATGGCAGCGAGCGGCCCGAGACCCACCCGGCCGAGATGGAGGCACAGGTGCGGGATCTGTACCTGCGCATCCTCTCCCGCGAGCTGGCTCCGGGGGACCCGCTGGCCGAGCTGGAGCTCGCCCGCGCGCTGGATCTCTGGGGGGCCATCCATGCCGCCACCGGCTCCGAGGTGGACGCCTGGGGCGGGCTGGTCGCCGCCCTGCTGCGCGATCCTGACCTGGTGCTGTACTGATGGCCGCTCCTCGACCATCGCGGCGGGCCGTGCTGGCGGGGGCGGTCGCCAGCGCGGTGGTGGCCGGCCTCTGGCCTCGACGCAGCTTCGCCTCGCCCGGCGACCTGACCTTTGTCTTCGTCAGGGTCTTCGGCGGCTGGGACACGACCCGGGTCTTCGCCACCGTGCTCGACAACCCCGGCGTCGACACCGAGCCCGAGGCCGAGGTCGCCGCTGTCGGCGGGCTGTCCTTCGTCGATCACCCCGACCGACCCGGGGTGCGCTCCTTCTTCGAGCGCTGGGGCGAGCAGAGCCTGATCCTCAACGGCGCCATCATCCCCTCGGTCAACCACCGGATCTGCGAGCGAATGGCCTACACCGGCTCGCAGGTCGAGACCGCGCCGGACATCCCGACCCTGCTCGCCCACGCCCAGGCCGACCGCTACGGCCTGCCCCACGTCCAGGTGGGAGGGCCGGCGATGCCGGGCTCGCTGGCGCAGAGCCTGGTCCGCATCGGGGGGGGCGGCGAGATCGGCAGCATCCTGGACGGCAGCATCCTGTCCCGCTCCGACCTCCCCGTACAGAGCCCCGACCACGCCGTGACGGATCTCCTGGACGCCCACGCGCGCACCGGCGCCGCGCTGCGGATCGCCCGGGGCCGGGGCAGCGCCGATCTCCGCCTCGCCCGGGCGATCGAGGACGGGCTGGCGAAGGTGGGGACGATGAAGGAGCTCGCCGGCACCGTCCGCTGGGACACCGGGGACACCTTCCAGGGCAAGGTCGACCTGGCGCTGGATCTGCTCTCGCTGGGCCTCTCCCGCTGTGTCACGCTGGCCTACGAGTCGAGCACCTGGGACAGTCACGAGGGCAACGACGAGAAGCAGATGGCGAACTTCATCGAGCTCTTCGACGGCCTGGCGGACCTGATGGAGGGGCTGGCCTCGACCCCCGGACCCAACGGGGGCAGCCTCGCCGACCAGACGGTGGTGGTGGTCCAGTCCGAGATGGGGCGCACACCGTTCACCAACGCGGGCAAGGGCAAGGACCACTGGCAACACACCTCGGCCCTGCTGGTGGGCCCGGGCCTGAGCGGAGGCCGGGTGGTGGGCGGCTTCAACGAGCTCTTCTACGGCGAGAAGGTCGACCTGGCCACGGGCGAGGTCGCGGCCAAGGGCCGAGAGCTGACCCCCGCGGTGGTGTGCTCGACCCTGCTGGCGCTGGGCGGCATGGAAGGGGCGGAGAGCCTGGCGGAGTGGGCGCCGATCACCGGGATCCTGGGCTGAGCCAGGGCGCGGGGCCCTCGGGCAGGGGGGAGGATCCCCTTGACAGCCCCTTGACAGTCGCCGGAACCTGGGGCGAAGTGTTCTGGAGCCTCGCCCCGCCCCGACGACCTGGGAGCCCCCCATGAGAGCCCTCACCCCCGACAAGCTCCGCTTTGGTGCCGCCTACGCCGGCAAGTGGGCCAGCCAACGCGTCGGCGAGGCCCTGGACCGCCCCGAGCTGGCCCGCCCCACCCAGGTCTGCGCCCCCCTCACCTCGCGCTGCAACTTCGGCTGCGGCTTCTGCCCGCACCCCACCGCGCCCGTGCACCACGAGATGAGCCTGCAGGAGTGGAAGCGGATCCTGCTGGAGCTGAAGGACTGGCTGGGCACCTTCCGGATCAACTTCCTGGGGGGGGAGCCCTTCCTGCACAAGGACCTGTTCCCGATCCTGGAGTTCTGCGCCGAGCAGGGCATCTTCGCGGGCATCACCACCAACGGCTCGGCCCTGACCGAGAAGAACGCCCGGCGGGTGTGCGAGCTCGGCGTGTTCAACGTCAGCATCTCGCTGGACAGCCTGGACCCGGCCCGGCACGACGAGAATCGGGGCTTCAAGGGCTCCTGGAACAAGATCATGGACGGCGTGGAGCACCTCAACCGCTACCGGACCGAGGCGACCCGGGTCTGCTTTCGAACGACGGTCATGGAGTGGAACGTGCACCAGCTGGTCGACATGGCCGCCCTGGCCCGCGCCAAGGGGGTGGTGATCGGCTTCCAGCCGGTGGAGTACCGCGACATGGAGGAGGACCACGACAACCCCGAGGACTACACGGTCCCCACCGACGCTCGCTCTCCCCGCGAGCGCTTCACAGCGCTGTCGCTGGAGGCGATGCCCGAGAACCTGGTGGGCAACTGGGTGACCAGCATCGATGTGCTGAACCAGCAGGTCGAGCGCCTGATCACCCTGAAGGGCGAGGGCTGGCAGATCCTCAACTCGCCGGAGCACCTGCGGGCCATGGCCCAGGTATTCGCCCGCCCGGACTTCATCTTCTCGATCCCGCGGGACTGCAAGGCGGGTTGGGAGGACCTGATCATCCTGCCGAACGGGTCGGTCCGTGGATGCAGCGAGCAGCCGACCTATGGCAACGTGCTCCACCAGCCGATCCGCGAGATCTGGGCCTCGACGGCGGCGGACAAGCACCGCGCGAACTGCGCGGACTGTACGCGGACCTGCATGAACATGTACCACTGGAAGCGCAGCGTCTGGGAGAAGGCGGCGATGTGGTGGGGGTACTTCTGAGCGCTCAGCCCAGTCGGCGGCCGCCGCTCGGTAACACCACGGCCCCGGCCGCTTCCCGACCTCTCTCCCAGGCACGGACGTCCACCCGGATCGCCCTGCCCTTGCCGAGCTTCAGCGCGCTCTGCACATAGTCCTCCACCGCTCGGGCCCGGGCGGCGACCACCGGGTCGACCCGGACCAGGGCCTCCTGGGGCAGGGTCTCGCGCACCCCGGCCCGCGCCTGGGCCAGCCGCTCGGCGATGCTCTCCACCGCCCCGATGCGGAAGGCCTCGTGCCAGGCCCGAGACCGGCCGGCGCCCTCGGTGGCCGAGAGCCACTGGATCTGCTCGACCAGCCAGTCCCACAGGACCCGGGCCGACTCACGGTCGGCGGCCCGGCCGACCAGCCGGAGCTCCTGCCCCTGAGGGGTCTCGGCGCTATAGGCGACGCAGCCGGCGTGCTCGGCGATGGCCTGGGCCAGCACGATTCGCCACTTGCGCAGCTTGCGGGTGCGCTCCAGGGGGGCCTCGGCGCCGTCGGTGATCGGCCCGCCGGTGAGGAGATCGGCCTCGGGCTGGCCGAGCAGCAGGCCCTCCAGGCGGTGCTTCTCGATCAGGGACTGCGCTCGGGCGGCGGCTGAGGCGGCCTCGTGCACATTGGGCGAGGTGGCCAGGGCCAGCAGCTTGCGCACCCGATCGAGGATGGGGTCCATGGCGCCCGGGGCCCTGCTCAGGCCAGCCGGCGCTCGGCGCTGAGGACGGTGTTCTCCATCAGCATGGTGATGGTCATCGGCCCGGCGCCGCCGGGGACCGGGGTGATGGCCGCGCAGCGGGGCAAGGCGGCCTCGAAGTCGACGTCGCCGACCAGCCGCCCGTCGTCGAGGCGGTTGATGCCGACATCGACGACCACGGCGCCGTCGCGCAGCCAGTCGCCCAGCACGAAGTTGGCCCGGCCGATCGCGGCGACGACGAGGTCGGCCTGCCGGACGAGGGCGGGCAGGTCCCGGGTGCGGCTGTGGCAGAGGGTGACGGTGGCGTCGGCCTTCTCGAGCAGCATGGCCATCGGGCGGCCGACGATGTTGCTGCGACCGATGACGACCGCGCTGGCGCCGCGCAGGGAGAGGCCGGAGCGCTCCAGCAGCTTCATGCAGCCGGCCGGGGTGCAGGGCACGAAGGTCGGGCGCCCCTGGGAGAGCAGGCCGACGTTGTGGGGGTGGAAGCCGTCGACGTCCTTGGCCGGGTCGATGCTGTCGAGGACCCGCGTGGCGTCGATGTGCGCCGGCAGGGGGAGCTGGACGAGGATGCCGTCGACGGTGGGGTCGGCGTTGAGCTCGGCGATCAGGGCCAGCAGCGCGTCCTGGGAGACGTCGGCGGGCAGGTGCTCGCTGCGCTGGTGGAAGCCGAGCTTCTCGGCGCGAGCGGTCTTGCTCTGCACGTAGACCGAGCTGGCGGGGTCGGCCCCGACCAGGACGACGGCCAACCCGGGGGGGCGAGGCAGGGCCACGGCGCGGGCGCGGATCTGGGGGCCGAGCTCGCGGGAGAGCTCACGACCGTCGAGGAGGATGGCCATCTCAGGTGCTCGAGCTGGAGGGGGTCGAGGCAGGCGCGGCGGCCGGGGCGGCCGCGGCAGCCGGCGCCGCGGCCGGCGCCGCGGCCGGCGCGGGAGCGGACCCGCCCGAGCTGTTCTCGGCGGCGCCCTTGTCGGAGGATCCCTCCTTCTTCAGGCCGTAGTGGTCCTTGTACCAGCCCGAGCCCTTCAGGATGAAGGCGCTCTGGCTGACCAGCTTGCGCACCTGCTCGTCGCCGCAGCTCGGGCAGATGCGGACAGGCTCGTCGCTCATCTTCTGCAGGCGCTCGAAGCGATGTCCACAGGCGGGGCACTGATACTCGTAGATGGGCACGTCGACCTCCGGGGGAGGCTGATAAGCCCGTACAACGGGATGGCAAGTCCCGCCTGGCACCCCCCCGCTTCGAGGCCGGCCATCTCCCTGATCGTCACCCTGCTGAGCGTGCACCTCGCCGTGATGCTGGCCTTCACGCTGGTCACGGCGATCTACCGCACCTTGCTGGTCGGACAGCGCCCGACGCTCTCCCGGCGCAGCCTGGGCTGGCTGGTGCGGGAGTGGCTCTCGGCCAGCTTCATCGTGGGCTCGCGGAGCATCTACTTCTGGACCGAGGCGCCCCACCGCAGCCAGAGCGCCGCGCCGCGCGATCCGACGGTCCTGCCCTCGGGCCCCGCCGCCTGCCCGCCGGTGCTGCTGGTGCCCGGCTATTCGCTCAGCCGAAACGGCTTCTTGGTCCTCGCCTACGCCCTGCGCCGCCGGGGCTTCCCCTGGGTCTGGGCGGTCAACAATCGCCCGCTCTCGGCCCCCGCTCCCCTGCTGGCGGCCACCCTCGCCCGGCGGGTCGAGCAGCTCTGCGCCGCCACCGGCGCCCCCAAGGTGGACATCGTGGCGCACTCGATGGGTGGGCTGCTCGCGGCCTACTATGTGCGCCACCTGGGCGGGCAGGACCGCGTCCGACGCATCGTGACCCTGGGGACCCCCTGGAAGGGCTCCGCGGGGGCCGTCTTCGCCATCGGGCGGCAGGCCTTGGACCTGATGCCGGGCAGCGAGTTCCTGGCCTCCCTGGACCGCCTGCCACCCGGTGTGACCAGCATCTGGTCGCCGCACGACACCATCGTGATGCCGCCGGACTCGGCCCTCCACCGCGACGCGCGCATGGTGGAGGTGCCCTGGACCGGCCACCACGCCTTGCTGCTCTCCGGAACGGTCCTGCGCGAGGTGGTGGCGGCCTTGAGCGGGCCGGAGGAGCCGCCTTCCCCGCAAGGCGATAGCGGTGCAGGTCAACCGGGCGGCACCTCCGCCTGACCCTCACGGAGTCCTTGTGCCCCTCCTCGATCACCGCATCGTCGTGGTGACCGGCAAAGGCGGCGTCGGCAAGACGACCGTGTGCGCGGCGCTGGGCATGCTGGCGGTGCGCCGGGGGCTGCGAGCCGTGATCACCGAGACCAGCGGCGCCCAGGCGATCCCGGGTCTCTTCGGCAAGCAGAGCCTGGGCTACCAGCCCCTGGAGCTGATCCCCGGCCTGGACACGCTCTCGATCACCCCGCTGGAGGCGATCGAGGACTACGTGGTCCAGCAGATCAAGGTCCGGCGCCTGTACGAGCTGGTCTTCCGCAACCGGGTGATGTCGCCCTTCGTCGACGCGGTCCCCGGGCTGCACGACGCCGTGCAGCTCGGCAAGGTCTGGGACTGCGCGGTCCAGGCGCGGGACGCGGCGGGAAAGCCTCGCTGGGACCTGGTCATCGTCGACGCCCCGGCGACGGGGCACGGCCTGACGATGCTGGACTCGCCGCGCTCGATGATGGAGCTGACCCGCTCGGGACCGATGTACCGAGGAAACGAGAAGGTCGAGGCGGTCCTGGGAGACCCGGCCCAGACCCGGATCGTCCTGGTCTGCCTGCCCGAGGAGATGCCGGTCGCCGAGACCCTGGACCTGAACGAGCGCCTGGGCGAGCGGCGCAGGCAGCTCTCGCTCTGCGTGCTCAACGAGATGCACCCGACCCCTCCTGCGGAGCCGGCTACCTGGCGCAGCGCCCGGCCCGCCCTGGCCCAGGCGGGGAACTCGGGTCTGCAGCCCGCGCTGGCCCTGGTCGACGCCTGGCAGGAGCGCCACCTCCAGCAGCGGGAGCTCCATCAGCGCCTCGCCCAGGGCCTGCAGCTGCCGATCGCCAGCCTGCCCTTCCTCTACCGGCGCGACCTCGCTCCGGGGGACCTCAGCCGCCTCGCCAGCGCCATGGGCGAGAGCGAGGGCCTGCGATGAGCGCCCCGCACCGAGCGACCCGGGTGGTGATCTGCTGCGGCTCTGGCGGGGTCGGCAAGACCACGGCCAGCGCCGCCCTGGCCCTGAAGTGGTCCCTGCAAGGGATGAAGGTGGCGGTGCTGACCATCGATCCGGCCCGCCGCCTGGCCGACAGCCTCTCCATCGGCGAGATCGGCAACTCCGCCGTCTCGGTGCCGATCGAGCGGCTGGACCCCAGCTGCAGCGGCCGCTTGGACGCCATGATGCTGGACGCCAAGGCGACCTTCGACGAGCTGGTGCGCCGCTTCGCTCCGACGGACCGCGCCGCCAGCCGCATCCTGGGCAACCGCTACTACCAGTTCGCCAGCACCCGGCTGGGCGGCTCGCACGAGTACATGGCCATGGAGCGCCTGTACGAGCTCTGGCACTCCGGAGAGTACGACGTCGTGGTGCTGGACACCCCGCCGACGCGCCACGCGCTGGACTTCTTGCGGGCCCCGGACCGCATGGCCAGCCTGATGGACGAGGGGGTGCTGCGCTGGCTGGTGATGCCGGCCAGCCGCTCGGGCTGGAGGGCGCTGGAGCTTGGCAGCGAGGCGGTCTCTTCCGTGCTCAAGAAGGTCATGGGCGAGGGCACGGTGGCGGAGATCGCCGAGTTCTTCGAGGTCTTCCGCGATCTCTGGGACGGCTTTCGCGCGCGCAGCCTGGAGGTGCAGGCCCTGCTGCGGCAGCAGGACACGGTCTTCCTGCTGATCAGCTCCCCCGCCCCGTCGGCTCGTGAGGACGCGATCTACTTCCTGGAGCGCCTCGCCGAGCTGCAGCTCCCCTTCGGCGGCTTCGTGGTCAACCGCACCGTGGCCGAGCCCCTGCCTCTGCCAGAGCTGCCGACGCGCCCCGGCGAGCTGGCGCTCAGCGACGCGCAGTGGCAGGCCTGCCTGGACAGCATCGTCTCGGCGACCGGCCAGCGCCGCGCCTTGTCCCTGGATCACGAGCGCTCGATCGGCGCGCTGCGGGCCGCGGGGCCCGCCGGTGCGCCCTGCTGGCGGGTGCCCGAGCAAGAGCGCGATCTGCACGACCTGCAGGGCCTGGCAGGCATCGGCTCCGACCTGCCCGAGCTCTCCCAGCTCCGCCCCAGCTGAGCCGCGGGGCCCACGCCCTACTGGCTCTCGCCCTCGGTCGGGGCCGAGGCGCCGCTGGCGATCTCGTAGGTGATGTTGATGGTCGAGCCGCGGGCCGGGATGCCCTCGCCGTGGAAGTACACGATCCAGTAGACGGGGTCGTAGGTCCAGCCGTTGCTGGGGTCGGGGTCCACGATGGCGTCGTCGACGACGATCTCGATGGTCTCTTCCACGGCCTCGTGGGTCAGCTGGAAGGCCGTGCGCACCCCAGAGACCTCCAGCGAGAGGTCCTGCATGATCTTGCTGAAGTCCGCCGCGCAGATGCTGGAGTCCAGGCCGCCGAAGGCCTCGGACATCGCCAGGTAGCGCAGGCCGGGGACGCTGCCGTTGCAGCCGGCGTCCACGCTGGGCCCGACGATGGCGCTGACCACGATGCGCTCGTTGACGTTGCCCAGCGACTTGTAGTCGTCGATCAGCTCGCGGACGTCGACCAGCTTATCGGGGTTGTCGTAGCAGGCCGACTCCGAGGTGTTGCCGCCCAGTCCGCCCCGGTCGGAGCAGTCGTTCTCGTCGCTGACGTAGATGATCGACAGCGTCGCGCCCGGCCGACGGAAGCCGGCGTTGTAGCCGCTGACCAGCGGCTCGGAGAGGGCCTGGAAGGCCGCGTCGATGCCCTCTTCGAAGCGGGCGCCGTCGGTCCCGACCTGGACCCGCTCCTGAAAGAGGGGGATGTAGTCGTCCTGGTCGGTCAGGTAGAGCGGGCTGCCCTGCAGCTTCCCGCGGTGGTCCGAGCTCTCCAGGTCGGTGGTGATGACGCCCAGGTGGAAGTCGGCGTTGCTGGCCGCGACGTTGGTGATGAACTGCTCGAAGCGGCGGGCGACCTCTGCCTGCTCGTCCTCCATCGAGGGGCTGTTGTCCACCACCCAGAGGATGTCGACCTCGTTGGTGGGCTCCTGCACGAAGGTGTCCGTGGTCTCCACGCGCGCGAAGGTCTGCTCGGGCTTGCAGGCGCCAAGCAGCGCCAGCGCAGTGAGGCTCAGCAGCGTCGGGTTCACAGCATCTCCGTCGTGTGTGCCACAAGGTACCCACGGGGGGGCACGACCTCAAGTCCGGCGCCCAAGTTGGGGCCAACCGTGACATCCGTCGCCGACAGCCACCGGCTCAGGGTACGACGCGCAGCTCGGAGATGCAGAGGTCGTTGAACTCCTTGCCCTTGCGGACCTCGTCGAAGCTCAGCCGCAGGCTGCTGGCGGTGCGCGGCGAGGCGAAGCGGATCGTCTGCTCCATCATGCTGGGCTTGATGGTCAGCGCCTCCTTGCTGCCGTCCGAGAAGGTGACCGTACCCTTGACGGCGCTGTTGGCGGCCATGAAGCTCTTCAGATCGAGGGCGTTGCCGTTGGAGAGCACCAGCCCGCCGACCTTGGCGCTGCTGCCGAAGTCGAGCTCGATCCACTCGCCGGTGCCGTCGCCGTCCTTGCTGCCCTCGCACCACATGCTGTCCAGCAGCCCGTCGCCGACGTTGCCCGGCTCGTAGTTGGCGTCGCCGTCCGCCGGGTAGGTGGTGGACGCGGTGAAGGAGGCGGGCACGACCACCTCGGAGGGCGAGGCGTCGAAGATCTGCACCTCGCTGATGGCCGTGTCGTTGAAGGTGTTGCCGCGGTGGATGCCCTTGATGCGCAGCTTGACGGTCTGGGTGCTGACGGCCTTGGGGAAACGCAGCTCTTCGATGGCCTTGACGTCTTGAAGCGTGAAGCTGTGCTTGCTGCCGTCGGAGAGCTCCACCTCCAGGTCCTTGACCCGGTTGTTGCGCTGCCACATGTCCTCGTTGAGCCAGTAGCCGTTCCACACCCGCAGGCCGGTGATCGTCTGGCTCTGGCCGAGGTCGAGCTGGATCCAGGCGCCCAGGCCGCTGCCCTCCTCGCCCTCGAACCAGGCGCTGGTCTGCTTGCGGTCCTTGACGTTCTTGGGGGCATAGCTGACCCCCGAGTCGTCGCTGTGTTCGGAGCTGCTGGTGACCTCGACGACGGCCAGGTCGCGGGCCTGAGCCAGGGGGCTGATCAGGAGCGCGGCGATGGGGAGGAGGGAGCGCATGGGCTGTCCGGGGCTGTGGGGGGTGCGTTGTAGCAGAGGAGATGAAAGGCGTTGGTGAGCAAGCACCGCAGGGAGGCTGGAGCTTCCGGTCCGACCGATCCCGCTCAGAAGCTGCCGGTCAGGGCGACCCGGGCCCCCTGGAAGCCGGGGAGGGAGCGACACTGGCCCCCGGAGCAGCGGATGCCGGCCTTGTAGGCGCCGTAGAAGGCGCGCAGGGCCAGCTCGGAGCTGGGCTTCCAGGTGGCCTCGACGGCCCCGTACAGCTTGTCCGAGATGTTGCCGGTGCTCTGCGCGAGGGGGTTGTTGCCGAAGTCCTGGTAGAGCACGAAGACGAGCTTCTCGCCGCGGTGCCAGGCCAGGGCGTTCTCCATCTCGGTGAAGTCGGCCTGGTCCTGCACGTTCTCGCCCCAGGAAAAGTGCTTGGCGGCCAGGGCGAGGTCCAGGTGGTCGTGGCCGCCCAGGGGCACGGAGATGTCGCCGTCGAGGTGCAGCAGGCGGTCCTGCCCCTCGGCTGCGTCGTCGCGGACGTCCACCCGCACGCCGGCGTTGAGCAGGCCGGTCACCTTGCTGGCCGTGACCTGGATGCCCCCGACCGGGTGCACGATGGTCTCGGGGCTGCGGTTGAAGTGCAGCCCGCCCTCGCCGGTGTCGCGCAGGGACATCGCCGAGAGGTAGGGGACCACGGTCCCACCCACCGCCGAGTAGTCGACCCGGACCCGCCCGCCGTAGACAGAGTCGGAGTTCAGGGCGGCGGCCGAGTCTTCGGTGATGACGCGCTCGTACTCCATGGAGGGGACCGTCGCGACCTCCCAGCCGCTGGCGGTCACGAAGGCGTTGATGCGCTCGGAGTCGCGGCTGTGCTTGGCCTCGACCTGCACCACGGCCAGGCCCGGGTAGGCGCTGGCCGAGACGTAGGCGACGTGGCCGGTCCTGGCCTGGAACTCGACATCCTCTCGCTCTCCGTAGAACTGCGGGGAGAGGTATCGGAACAGGTCCGCCTCGGCGTAGACGTCCAGTCCGGCGAGGCCGAAGCCCTCGGCCGAGACGCCTCCGACCAGGGCGTCGATGTCCTCGCCGTAGCGCGACCAGCGGTCCAGGTCGGCGTCCTCGCTGCGGCCGAAGCGCCAGGCGACCCCGTGCGCGCCCAAGGTCAGCGGGCCGACCTCGTGCTGCTCGAAGCGCAGGCCCGTGACCATGTTGGAGACGTCGCGGCTGATGCCCAGGTTGGGCTGGTCCTGGCTGATCTGCTGGGCGTTGGTGATGCCGCTGACGGCAGTGATGTCGGAGCGGCCGATCCGCGCCATCGCCCGGGCGCCCCGGATGGAGGTGTCCAGGTCGATGTCCGTGTTCTTCTTCATGTTCAGCGCGATGCCGCGCCCGAAGCTGGCGTAGCCATCGCCCAGGGTCAGCTCGACCTGGCGCGAGCGGGTGCTGACGAAGAGCTTCTCGAGCTCGATCATCCCATCGGTGAAGGGCGAGTCGACGCTGTCGGAGAGCAGATCCCAGGAGCGCAGTATCGTCCCGTCGAGGATGTACCGGTTGCTGAAGAGGGCGACCTGGTCGAGCTGAAAGCCCGCCGAGATCATGCCCCCGCGCCGGGTCCGCTGGTTGAGCAGGCCGTTGAGGCGGTTGACCTGCTCGATGTAGTCGTGGATGCGCCGGTCCTCGAAGCCCGGGAGCTCGCGGGTGGACTCGTAGTAGCGCAGCTCGAAGTCTTCGTTGAACTGCACGGTGGCGCCGGCCATCGGACCGGTGCCCAGCAGCTCGGCCGCATGGGCTGTACCCGCCAGGGGCCCGACAGGCCCCAAGCCCACAGCGCCCAGGGCCAGGGCGGAGAGGCGCATGCCGAAGCTCATGGGGTCGGTGTAGCCGTACCGGCCGGGGGGGTCGCGCCGGGCGACGCGGGGCCTGCTGGCGCGGGCGAGGCGGCGAGCAGGGCCTCGACCTCGGCCCGCATGGCCTCCTCGTCCCCCGGGTTGTAGCCCTGGTGGACCTTGGCGACCTTGCCCTGGCGATCGATGAGCACCGTGTAGGGCAGCGTCTTGGCCGGGTTGTACTGCGAGACGACCGTGGTCTCCTTGTCCAGGACCACCGGGAAGGTCAGCCGCTTGGCCTTGACCAGGGGCTTGACCTTGCTGGCGTCACGCGCATCGTCGGTGGAGACCGACAGCACCACGAAGCCCTGGTCCTTGAGGTCGTCGTACATGGTCTGCAGATGCGGCATCTCCTGCATGCAGGGCCCGCACCAGGTCGCCCAGAAGTTCATCAGGACGACGCTGCCGCGGTAGTCGGCGAGGCTGACCGCGCGGTTCTCGATGTCCCGCAGGGTGAAGTCCGTGGCCAGGGTGCCGGTCGACTGCTGGGCCGAGGCCGGCGCGCCCACGAAGAGCCCCGCCAGGAGGAGGGAGCGAAGGGTCGCGAACACGGTGCGGGGCATCGGGACTCCGGCAGGGAGACTGGGCGACTGGGAGACTGGGAGACTGGGCGACTGAGGGCGAGGCGAGGCAGGATAGCAAGTCCAGCCGGGTGCGCCACCCCGGCCCCGCACATGCCATCCATCACGGCGAGCGATAGGACAAGCCCTGCTCGACGACCTTCCGACCCCGCGCCTCGCCCGCAGATTCCCGACGCATCCGGTCTCCTCCCTCCCGGCCCCTCCTCCATGCCCCACTCCCGCCACCCCGCGCCGACGCCCGCCCGAAAGCGGATCCTGGTGGTGGATGACGAAGCGTCGATCCGCAAAGTGCTCCAGGCGCTGCTCCAGCGAGAGGGCCACCTGGTCGACCTCGCCAGCAATGGCGCCGAGGCGATCGAAGCCCTGGGCCACCAGGGCTACGAGCTGGTGATCACCGACCTGCGGATGCCGGGCATCGACGGCATGGAGCTGCTGGGACACTGCGCCCACCACCTCCCCGGCCTGCCGGTGATCGTCATCACCGCCCACGGCACCGTGGACACGGCGGTGGAGGCCCTCAAGCTGGGCGCCTACGACTACATCACCAAGCCCTTCGAGCAGGACGAGCTGCGCATGGTCGTCGGCAAGGCCCTACGGCGCGAAGAGGCCAGCCGCGGCGCCCTGCACGAGGACGCCGCCGGGCGCCGGACCATCATCGGGCGCACCAGCTCGATGCGACAGGTCTACTCGCTGGTCGAGAAGGTGGCCGACTCCCCCACCACGGTGCTGATCGGCGGCGAGAGCGGCACCGGCAAGGAGCTGGTGGCGCGAGCCCTGCACGACCAGTCCAGCCGCAGCCAGGCGCCCTTCATCCAGGTCAACTGCGGGGCCATCCCCGACAGCCTCTTCGAGAGCGAGCTGTTCGGCTACGAGCGCGGCGCCTTCACCGGCGCGGTCGGCAGCAAGCCGGGCCGCTTCGAGCTGGCCCACGGCGGGACCCTCTTCCTGGACGAGGTCGGCGAGCTGCCCCTGGACCTGCAGGTCAAGCTGCTGCGGGTGCTGCAGGATGGAGTCTTCGAGCGGGTCGGCGGGGTCCGCTCGATCACGGTCGATGTCCGGGTCGTCGCCGCGACCAACCGCGATCTCCTGCGAGAGGTGAAGCGCGGGGCCTTTCGCGAGGACCTGTACTACAGGCTCAACGTGATCCCGGTGCGGCTGCCTCCGCTTCGCGAACGGGTCGAAGACATCCCCCTGCTGGTCGAGCACTTCTTGCGCAAGTTCAACTCGCGGCTGGGTAAGTCGGTCCGCGGCCTGACCGAGGACGCCATGGCGACCCTGATGGCCTACCGCTGGCCGGGCAACATCCGCGAGCTCGAGAACCTGATGGAGCGCTCGGTCCTGCTGGCCGACGGCGAGCTGCTGGGCCCCCGCGACCTTCCCAACCTGGGCGCGTCGCCGATGGCCGACGAGTCCAACCCGGACATCGAGGAGCTGGGCCTGAAGGACTACGTCCGGGTCTACACGGCCCGCCTGGAGCGCGCCCGGATCCAGGAGGCCCTGGAGCAGGATGACGGCAACGTCACGCGCGCCAGCCGGCGCCTCGGCATCAGCCGCAAGAGCCTGCAGACCAAGATGAAGGAGTACGGCCTGCGCGACTCCTGAGCGGGTGCGCTTGACCATCTCCCGGCAGAGCCGTAGTCTGCCCTCCCCTCGCCTCCTCCGAGCCATGACCCTCCTCCTCCTCCTCCCGCTGCTCGCCGCGCCGGCACGCGCTGCCGAAGTGACCGCCCTGCCTCCCAAGCTTCGGGGCAGCGCCAGCCTGGCCTGGCAGACCGAGGGCGAGCGCGCCACCCTGGAGGAGCAGGGCTTCGATGTCGGGGCCCGCTCTGCCCGTCGCCACGATCTGCAGCTCTCCGCCGACTTCGCCGCCTGGCGAGGGGTGGTCCTGGGGGTCAAGCTGCCGGTGGTCCTCGACCAGCGCATCGCCTGGACCTCGCCCCGGGAGATGACCTTCGATCCCTCCTCCGGAGGGGGGAGCTTCATCGGGGCCGAGCGGCTCGACGACGTCCAGCCGACCAGCGGCGGCGGCCTCGCCGGACCCAGCTTCCACCTGACCCTGGCGCCCCTGATCGCCGAGCAGCCCGGGCGCCGCGTGGCGACCTCGACGATGCTGTTCGAGGTGGGCTACCGCCTGCAGGATCGCTCCAGCTTCTGGCAGGCCAAGGCCGACGGCAGCCGCGGCGGGGGCGAGGGGGCGGACGCCCTGCTGCTGCGAGGCGCCTTCAGCAAGCAGGCCGCCAGCAGCGAGCCCTACCTCGAGGCCACGGTCGAGCGCAGCTTCACCGTGCCGACGACCTTGCGCGACGCCCAGGGCGAGACGATCCAGCCCAAGGCCCAGGTGCGCCCGGCCAGCCGGGTCGATCTGCGGGCGGGCGTCGAGCTCCCCGTGCAGCAGGCCCCCGACCACTCGCTGCACCTCGATCTGCGCGCCCGCTTCGGCTACCGGACCTGGCAGGACATCCCCAGCGGCCTCTACCTGCCCGATGTCCTGGCCGCCTCGCGCGAGGTCCTGATCACCCAGGGCGACAGCGTCTACGGGATGGCCGGCCTGGGCCTGGGCCTGGACTTCACCCGCAAGGTGGAGGCCCGGGCCGGGGTCGACCTGGGCACCCAGACCCCCTACCGGGTCGAGCACCCCTACCCGGTGCGCACCAAGGCGGGCTCGCTGATCTGGCAGGGCGGCATCTCGGTGCGGGTCTGGCTGGACGATCCGCTGCTGGGCCTGGACGCCGATCCGGGCTGAGCCTCAGCGCTCGCGCCGCTGCTCCAGCTCCAGCAAGGCCTGGTAGGCCTCGCGCCGGGTTGTGCCCCAACGCGACGCGAGGGCCTCGGCGATGGAGCCCAGCGAGTCGTCCACCGGCCGGACCACCGCCTCGGCCACGGCCGGGCCCGGACCGACCACGACGACCGCCTCGCCCAGCATGGGCTCGGCCGGGAGATCTTCGACCGCGGCGCGGATCACCTGCTCGTGGACCTTGGTCAGCTCGCGGCAGATGGCCGCCTGCCGCCCGGGCAGCACGCGGCGCAGGGCCTGGACCAGCTCGCCCAGCCGTCGCCCCGACTCCAGCAGGACGAGCGTCCCGGGCAAGCGGCTGGCCACCGTCAGGGCCTCGTCGAGCGCGCCGGCGCGCCGGGGGAGGAAGCCGAGGAAGTGGAAGGGCACCGCGGGCAGGCCGCAGACCGACAGCGCCGCGGCCACCGCGCTGGCGCCGGGGTGGGCGATCACCGGGAAGCCGGCGGCCAGGACCTCGGCGACGAGCTGGCTGCCAGGGTCCGAGATGGCCGGCGTGCCCGCGTCGCTGACCAGGGCCACCCGCTGCCCCTGCCGCAGGCGCTCCACCACGGCGACGCTCTGCTCGAGCTCGCGGTGGGCGTCGCAGCGCCAGAGCGGGGGCGAGGAGATGCCCATCGCGGAGAGCAGGCGCCGGGTGCTGCGGGTGTCCTCGCAGAGGATCAGCGAGGCCGTCGCCAGCGCCTCTCGCGAGCGAGGAGGCAGATCGCCGAGGTTGCCGATCGGCGTGGCGACGACGAGGAGGGCCCCGGTGTCGGCAGGGGAAGGCCCCTCGGGAGTCGAGGGCCTCTCAGGAGTCGAAGGCATTGTCCACCCAGTCGATGCGCACCGAGGCCCCCTCGGCGTCGGCCGGAGGGCCACCGGGAGGGAGATGAACCAGGGCCACCGTGAAGCTGATCTCCTCGACGAGATCCGGCCACTCCTCCAAGAAGAGGCGGGCCGCCCGGCTCAAGGTGCGCTGCTTGAAGCGACCGATCGACTCGAGCCCCTCCAGATCGCCGGGGGCGCGCGCCTTGACCTCGACCACCCGCAGACAGCCCCGTCGCTCGACGACGATGTCCAGCTCGCCGCCGGCACCGCGCCAGTTGCGAGCGACCACGCACCAGCCCTGATCGAGCAGGCGCTGGGCTACCAGCTCTTCCGCCCAAGCGCCGTCCGCCAGCGCCCGTCGACGTTCTTCGACGCCTCGGGGGGGTCCGGAGCCCACGCCGGCCGCTTAGTTGTTGAGCACACCGCGCGTCTCGATCAGGCGCGCCTTCTTGCCGCGCAGCGAGCGCAGGTAGTACAGCTTGCTGCGGCGGACCTCGTGGCGGCTCTTGACCTCGATCTTGTCGATCGAGGGGCTGTAGAGCGGGAAGACGCGCTCGACGCCGACGTTGTAGGAGACCTTGCGCACGGTGAAGCACTTGCGGATGCCGCCGTGCTTGATGGCGATGATGGTGCCTTCGAAGACCTGGATGCGGCTCTTGGCGCCTTCGACGATGCGGACGTGGATCCGCACGGTGTCACCGACCTTCATGTCGATGGCGGCGCGGTCCTCGGCGCCTTCGGCCAGGGCGGGGATGAGGGTCTTCTCGATGGTGGCGATGTCCATGTCTTCCTCGGCGCGCGTGGGGCGCTGTGGCCGGTGCCCAAAGCGAGCACGGCGCGAACCGCCGGCGCTTAGCCGGAAAGCCGACTCCAGGCAAGGCGCTTTGCTCAGTCCGGGTCGTCGCCCAACAAATCGGGGCGCAGGCGGCGGGTCAGCTCCAGGGACCGGGCGGCGCGCCACTCCCGGACCTGCTGGTGGTGGCCCGAGAGCAGCACCTCGGGGACCTCCCAGCCCTGGTAGCTGCGCGGCCGCGTGTACTGGGGCGCCTCCAGCCGCAGGTGCTCTCCCTCGCGGGCGGTGAAGCTCTCCTCGTCCAGGCTGCCGGCGTTCCCCAGCACCCCGGGGACCAGCCGGGCCACGGCGTCGAGCACCACCAACGCGGCCAGCTCCCCGCCGGTCAGGACGTAGTCCCCGATGCTGAGCGACTCGTCCACGAGGTGGTCGCGCACCCTGGCGTCGACCCCCTCGTAATGACCGCAGATCAGGACGAGCTGCGAGATCGTCGAGAGCCGGACCGCGTCCGCCTGTCGGAAGCGGGGCGCGGCGGGATCCAGCAGCACCGTCCGGCAGCCCGGCGTGCGCACCGCTTGAATGGCCCGATCGACCACGTCCACCTTCAGGACCATGCCGCTGCCGCCGCCGTAGGGGGCGTCGTCCGCCTGCCGCCGAGCGCCTCCGGCCCACTGGCGGAGGTCGTGCACCCGGACGTCGATCAAGCCGGCGGCCCGGGCCCGTCCGAGGATCGACACCGAAGCCGGAGCCTCGCAGATCGCCGGGTGCAGGGTGATCAGGTCGAAGCGCATCCGGCTCAGGCCTGGAGCGGCGGGAGCTCGTCCACGGCGTCGTCCTGGACCACGACCAGGCCGGGCAGCTCGGGGCTCGTGATGCGCACCTGGACGAGGTTTCGGGCCAGCACCGGCAGGGCCCGCTCGATCTCACCGTCCCGAAGCAGCCAGACGTCCACCTCGGCCGTGTCGAAGATCTCGACGATGCGGCCCAGCGGCCTGCCCGAGACGGTCTGCACCGGCAGCCCCAGCAGGTCCCGGTGGTACCAGGCGCCCGGCTCGGGAGGAGGCAGGTCGGCCGCCGCCACCACCACCTCCCAGCCGTCCAGCAGGGCGGCCTGCTCGCGGTCCTCGAGCCCCGGGACCGAGGCGAGGATGCGCTTGCCTCCGCCGGGCCGCAGGGTGATCGACACCGAGCGCTGCTGTCCCGTCGGCGAGATCAGGCGCGCCGCCACGGTCCGCCCCACCAGGTCGGAGGCCTGGTTGTAGAGGAAGACCTTGAACTCGCCACGGATCCCGTGGACCCCGTTCACCCGCCCGATGCGCACATCGTCCGAGCTGAAACGAGGCCCGGGGGGCTTCGGTCGAGGAGCGGCACCGTCGGGATTGCCCACGGTTCCGGCTTATTCCTCGCCCTGGTCGGCTTGCTCGGTCGGGGCGTTGGGGTCGACCACGTCCACCACGGCCCGCTGCTGCCCCGAGGAGGCCGAGACGACCGCCTGGATGGAGCTGAGCAGGGCGCGATCATCGGCCAGCAGGCGATCCCGATCGGCGTCGGAGACATGAACCTCGAACAGCACCGAGGCCCGGCCTTCGACCACCCCGATGGAGATCTGGTCGAGGTCGTTGAGCACCGAGCGGAGCGTGAACTCTACGAGATCGCGCACCGGCTCAACCCTGGGCTTCGGCGGTCTTGCGGGCCCGCGCGATCAGGCTGGCCACCGTGTCGGAGGGCTGAGCGCCCACGCCGATCCAGTAGTCGACCCGGTCCAGGTCGAGCTTCAGGGCGCCGGGGTTGGTCATCGGGTCGTAGTGGCCCAGCAGCTCGATGCTGCGACCGTCACGGGGCGAGCGGGAGTCCGCCGCGATGATGCGGTAGAAAGGACGCTTCTTGCGGCCAAGGCGGGTCAGGCGGAGGCGAACGGCCATGGGGGCAGCTCCGGGCCGTCGTACAAGCGACAGCGGGAAGGAGAGACACGCCCGAGAGGGGCATGCGAGGATCCGGCGGGCTGTATTGACGGGGAGGCGATCCGTCAAGCCTGCTCAGAGAGGGATGTTGCCGTGCTTGCGAGGGGGGTTGCGATCCCGCTTGCCGCGCAGGCTGTCGAAGGCCTCCACCAGCCGGGCGCGGGTGGTCGAGGGCACCAGGACCTCGTCGATGAAGCCCAGGGCGGCCGCGCCGTAGGGGTTGGCGAACATCTCCTTGTACTCGGCGACCAGCTCGGTGCGGCGCTGGACGGGGTCCTCGGCCGCCTCGAGCTCACGCCGGAAGATGATGTTGACCGCGCCATCGGAGCCCATGACGGCGATCTCGGCCGTCGGCCAGGCGAAGTTCAGGTCCGAGCGGATGTGCTTGCTGTTCATCACGCAGTAGGCGCCGCCGTAGGCCTTGCGGGTGATCAGGGTCACCTTGGGCACGGTCGCCTCGCAGAAGGCGTACAGCAGCTTGGCGCCGTGCTTGATGATGCCGCCATGCTCCTGGGCGACGCCCGGCAGGAAGCCCGGGACGTCCTCGATGACCCAGAGGGGGATGTTGAAGGCGTCGCAGAAGCGCACGAAGCGCGCCCCCTTGATGCTGCTGTCGACGTCCAGCACCCCGGCGAGGTGGGCCGGCTGGTTGGCGACGACGCCCACGCTGCGCCCGCCCAGCCGGCAGAAGCCGACCACGATGTTGGGGGCGTGATCGGCCTGCACCTCGAGGAAGCGCCCGTCGTCGGCCACCGCGTGGATGACCTCCTTCACGTCGTAGGGCTTGTTGGGATTGGGCGGGACCAGGCTGTCCAGGCCTCGGCAGAGGCGATCGGGGGGATCCTCGGTGCGCAGCAGCGGCGCCTCGCCCATGTTGTTGTCCGGCATGTAGGAGAGGAGCTCCCGCAGCAGGGCGAGGCAGGCGAGCTCGTCAGGGACGCTGAAGTGCGCGACCCCGGAGAGCTCGGTGTGGGTCGTGGCCCCGCCCAGCGTCTCCTTGCTGACCTCTTCGTGGGTCACGGCCTTGATGACATCCGGGCCCGTCACGAACATGAAGCTGGTCTTCTGCACCATGGCGATGAAGTCGGTGATCGCCGGGCTGTAGACCGCGCCGCCGGCGCAGGGGCCGAGGATCGCCGAGAGCTGCGGGACGACCCCGCTGGCCAGCGTGTTGCGCAGGAAGATGTCGGCGTAGCCGCCCAGGCTGGCGACGCCCTCCTGGATGCGGGCCCCGCCGGAGTCGTTGAGGCCGATGATCGGGGCCCCGTTGCGCACCGCGAGGTCCATGATCTTGCAGATCTTGCGCGCATAGGCGGCCGAGAGCGAGCCGCCGAAGACCGTGAAGTCCTGGGCGAAGAGGTAGACCACCCGCCCGGCGATGCGCCCGTAGCCGGTGATGACGCCGTCCCCGAGCACCTTCTTGTCGGCCATGCCGAAGTCGGCGCAGTCGTGGGTCACGAAGCGGTCGATCTCGCGGAAGGTGCCCGGATCGAGCAGCGCGTCGACCCGCTCGCGGGCGGACAGCTTGCCGCTGCGGTGTTGCCGATCCACGGCGGCGGCTCCTCCGCCGGCGAGGGCCTCCTGGTTCATGCGCTCGAGCCTGTCCAGCAAGGCGCGGTGGCCCTGATCGTCGCTCATCGAGTCCTCCGGTGTGCGGCCAGCCTGGATATCACGATGCGGATCGGGATCGCTTGTGCTTCACTGCGGCCCAAACCCCCTCGGAGCCTCCATGCGCGCCATCCACCTCTTCCTCCTCCTCCCTTCGCTCGCCGCATGCACCGGCGAGAAGGACACCGGTGACGGGAGCACGGGCGGCGACGGCGGCGGTACCACCGGCGACGGCGGCACCACCCTGGGCGACGGCTGCATCAGCCTGGACGGGGTGGTCGGCTACGACGAGGTCAACCAGGCCGTCGCCGCGGCCTCGGCCGGATCGACGATCAGCCTGGAGGGCTGCGAGGACGGGCCCCACGTCGAGGACATCCTGCTGGACAAGGGCGTCCACCTGGTCAGCAAGGAGGGCATCCAGCTGGAGCCGGACTTCGAGGACCAGGCCATCACGATCACCGCCGACGGCGCCTCGGTCTCTTCCGCGACCTTCACCTATGGCAAGGCCGGCGTGCGGGTCAGCGGGGCGCAAGGCGTCGTCCTCAGCGACCTGAAGGTCGATGGGGTCAGCCAGTGGGCGGTCGTGGCCGAAGAGAGCAGCAGCATCGAGCTCAGCGGGGCCGTCATCCGCAACGTCGGCAAGGGCGGCGTCTCGGTCGACGGCGGGACGGCCAGCCTCAGCGGCCTGGACATCCTCGACAGCAAGGGCTTCGGAGTGCTCGGGCAGGGTGGCGCCGTGGTCAGCGTCAGCGGCTCGACCATCGCCGAGATGCGCAGCTCCAGCTCCTCCGCGGGCGACGGGGTCGCGCTGGGGGTGATCGAGGCCAGCCTGAGCAGCGCGGGCAACACCATGACCGACGCGGCGCTCTACGCGGTCTACGCCGACCTGGGCAGCGTGGTGATGGACGGCGATCTGATCGAGGGCGGTCAGTTCGGCGTCCTGGCCAACGACTCCAGCCTGCAAGCCAGCGGCGTCAGCGTGCTCGACGCGACGACCTGCGGCATCTACGCCTTCACCGAGGGCCAGATCGCCCTGAGCGACACCACGATCACGGCGACCGAGGGGGTCGTCCCCGACGTCAGCGCCTCGACCTGGAACGAGGAGCCCTACCGGGGGGCGGGCGCCTTCCTGATCGGGCCGGACACCACGCTGACCGACCTGTCCATCGACGGCTACAGCGGCGTGGGCGCCCTGGTCTACAGCGAGTCCTCCGGTGAGGCGACCCTGACCCGGGTGACGCTGCGCAACCAGGGCAACCACGGCCTGTACCTCTCCAACGTGGACACCCGCGCCACCGACGTCAGCGTCCGCGACATGCGGGCCATGACGACCAGCCCCGACGAGATGTGCTTCGAGGTCGACAGCGACGTCGGGGTCCTGGTGGTCGGCGGCGAGCTGGACTGGACCGGCGGCGAGATCGTCGACGTCGAGGGCTACGGCATCAGCGGCATCGACACCGAGCTCATCGTCGACGGCGCCACAATCGCCAGCACCTGGTGCGCCGGCGTGATGAGCTTCGGCTCCAGCGCCAACATCACCTACTCCGACTTCTCGGGAGCCCGGGGCGCCGAGTTCGCCGGCAGCGTGGTCTCCTACGAGGGCAGCACGCTGTACATCGGCGGCTCGACCTTCACCGACAACCGCGCCTACGACATCTACCGCAGCGAGGAATTCAGCAGCGGCGGCAGCCTGATCCGCTACGACTACAGCCAGTACGTCGGCAGCGACATCCAGGTCTGGTACGGCGGCGCCGCCGAGCTGGTGATGAACACCCACCAGGGCGGGGTCAACGGCGTCGAGCTCTACCCCGGGCACGGGACCTACCCGACCGCGACGATGCGCAACAGCACCTTCACCGACTACACGGGCCTGATCGGCTACGTCTCGACCGGCTCCACCCTCAGCCTGACCGACACCAGCGTCGACGGACACGGCGCCTACGGGCTGGCCTGCCAGGGCGGCAGCATGAACCTGACCCGCGTCAGCCTCGCCAACGGGGGCTTCAGCGAGTCGCGCACCTCGGTCTACACCGACGACGTCCTCACCTACGAGCTCGACTCGCCCACCTACGGCCCCTCCGTCCTGGCCGAGTCCTGCGCGTTGCGTGCCGAGGACCTCAGCATCAGCGAGGCCCAGGAGAGCGCGATGGGGCTGAGCGACGCCTCCTGGGATCTGCGCGACATCGAGATCACCGGCGCAGGACGCAGCGGCACGGGCCACGGCATCGAGGTCAGCGCCTCCAGCACCTCCTCCAGCCTCTACATCGACGGGCTGGTCGTCAGCGGCGTCGACAACGGCGACGGCGTCTCGGTCCAGGCGCGGACCTCCGCGACGGTCACCATGCAGGACGCCGTCATCGACTCGGTCGGTGGGGCCGGCCTCTCCTTCAGCAACACCGGCAGCAGCAGCGTCAGCGCCTCGGCCACCCTGCTCAACGTCGACGTCGCCTCGGCGATGGGGGCGGGCATCGAGCTGAGCGCCTTCAGCAGCACGCTGACCACGGTCAGCGCCGACGCCAACGGCGGCAGCGGCATCGTGCTCAGCGGCGGGACCACATCGCTCAGCTCGACCGTGACCGACGGCAACACCGAGTATGGCCTGGTCTGCGGCGCGACCTCCACCCTGACCAGCTGCGGACTCAGCGCCAGCGACAACCTGCTGGGCGCGACCTCCGGCTGCGACGCCTGGTGCTCCTCGCCCTGAGGCGCTCGGGCCTCTCGCGCTCAAGGCGCTGAGGGCCAGCTCCAGTCGAGCGCCGGCGCGCCGGGGCTGAGCACGCGGATCCGAGCCGAAGCGGGCGGGTCGTAGACCAGCGCCCGAGCCACCGGCTGGGATTGCTCGCGCAGCTCCCACTCCTCGCGCGGGAGCAGGACCTGACCCTGCACCTCCACCTCGGCCCGGGCGAGGCTGGGCAGGTAGAGGACCAGGTCCTCGCCGATCCGCCCCAGCCAGGGGGGCTGCCGGTCGGCGAGCAGCTCGCCGGGCAGGATCAGCGCCTCGGGGGAGGCGCGGCCCAGGCTGCCGCTGCGGGCGCCCAGCTCGAGCACCTCGACCGCCAGGGGCTCGGTCAAGGCGCTGCTGCCCGCCGAGCTCAGCAGCCAGGGGCCCAGCGTTCCCTGGCCCGGCTCGACGGCCTGCCAGCTGGTCTCCAGGCGGCGAAGCGCGCGCCCGGGTCGCGACGCCAGGCGATCCTCGACCACCCGGGTCCGGCGGAGGAGGCGGGGGGCCTCGCCCATGTCGCGGATGTCGACCGCGGCGCCCTCGGCCGTCTCCAAGAGCAGGGAGAGCTCCCAGGCGTCGCCGAGCAGGACTCGGCCCGAGCTGCCGCTGAGCTCGACCTCGAGGCGAGGCGGCGCCACGATGGCGGCGAGGTCGGGGCGCTCGCGCAGGCGGGCGAGATCGGGATCGGCGCTGGCCTGCTGCGCGTCGAGCCGCCCCTGGCTGGAGAGGATCAGCAGGTCGGCCGCGGCGCCGTCGAGCTGACCCGCGCGGGCGCGCAGCGCGGCCCGATTGAAGCGCAGGTCCCCGTCCTCGGGGAACCGCTCGAGGGCCTCGCTCAGCCGGGTCAGGGCCTCGTCCTCCCGGTCGAGGGCCTCCAGGGCGTGGGCCTGCCACGCCACCAGGGTCGGGCTGTCGGGGTCGGCGGCGGCGGCAGACTCGAAGCGGGCCAGCGCCTGAGTGGCATCCCCCTGCTGCAGGGCGAGGCGGCCCTGCTCCCAGTCCTCGACGGCGCCCAGCAGGTCGCGCTCGCGCTCGGCGGGGCAGGCCCGGGTGCAGGCGAGGCTCAGCAGGAGCGCGATCGCCGGAGCCTTCACGGCCGCAGGCCGATGAGCGCGGCCATCCGACCCGAGGCGGCGCCGTCGCGGCGGTAGCTGTGCAGATCGGGCTCCTGGAAGCTGCAGCCGCCGACCTGCTCGACCTCTCGCACGCCGGCCTCCCGCAGCTGCCAGGCGGCGGCGGCCCGCAGATCGGCCTGCCAGCGCCCTTCCCTGCGGCCGGGGTGGACGAAGGCCTGCGGCGGGACCCGGCGGGCGATGCCCTCGACCACCTCGGGGCCCACCTCGTAGGCGTCGACGCCGATGCAGGGCCCGACGCTGGCCAGGATCCGGCCGTCGCTGCCCTGAGAGAGCAGGCGCCGCGACAGGTCCTGGACGGCGAGCCCGATCACCCCGGCCGCGAGTCCGCGCCAGCCGGCGTGCACGGCCGCCACCGCCACCGGCCGCCCCTGGGGGTCGAGCCCGGCGAGCAGGACGGGCACGCAGTCGGCCACCCGGATGGCGAGCAGGAGACCTGGACGCTGGCTGACGAGGGCGTCGCCCTGGCCCCGCAGGCCGCCCTCCTGCGCCTCGATCACCTCGGCGCCATGGACCTGCGAGAGCAGGGCCACGGCGGCCTGAGGCAGGCCCAGCTCGGCGGCGACCCCGGTCCAGGCCGAGGCGGGCGCCCCCGGACCCAGGTCCAGCCGACCGGGCCCGCCGTCGACGGGGCGGGCGGTCGTGAAGCCATGAGCGAGCCCCGGAACGGAGTCCAGCAGGGGGCTGCGGAGGATCATCGCCTCAGCTTGCCCCGCGAGCCTCCCTCGGGCAAGCGGGCTTGCAGATCGAAGCCCGAGCCCCTACGATGCGGATCCCCGTCGAGCCCGCTGTCGAGCCCGCTGCTCCCTCCCTCCCAGGCCCTCCGCCCCACCATGGCCTCCACGCTGCTACTCCTCTCCGCTGCCCTGGCCCTCGTCGGCTGTACGGGCTCCGGCGACAACGCCGACTACCAGATCATCGTCACCCCCGTCCTCCCGCTGAACCAGCCCGAGCTGCTCAGCTCGATGGAGCGGGTGGCCCTGTGGATCGACTCCGGCGATGGCGAGCCGGTCGAGCTGGACCTCAGCAGCGGCGAGAGCGGCACCATCGACACCTTCGAGGACCTCGCGGCCCTGGACGGCGCCCGGCTGGAGCTGCGGGGCTGGCAGGGGACCACCCTGATGGCCTTGGGCCGGAGCGAGCCGCTCAGCATCTCGACCGGCTCGCAGGAGGTGCGGATCCTGGTCGGCGCCGTCGGCGGGTTCAACCAGCTGGAGAACGTCTCGGACCGGGTGGCCTTCGGGGCGCTGGCCTCGGCGGGCAACGGGCGCTTCTACCTCTTCGGCGGCAACGACCAGGGCCCCTACGAGCAGGACGCCTGGCCCGACATCTGGTCGATCGACCTCGCCCCTCCCAGCGAGGGGCTGGCCTTCTCCCTGCTCAGCGACCCGATGCCTCCCAAGGAGGACGGCAGCTCGGGCCGCATCTGCCACACGGCGACCGCCCTCACCCAGGGGGGCCACGAGCTGGTCGGGCGGATCCTGGTCGCGGGCGGCGCCGAGCGCGTGACCCTGCAGAGCGGCTCCAGCTACAGCGCCGACTTCACGACCGCCAGCGCGACCGCCTTCTTGTTCGACCCGGAGACCGAGACGGTCGAGGTCCTCTCCGAGGCCGAGCGCCTGCTGGACGAGCGCTGCGGGCACACCGCGACCGAGCTGCCTTCGGGCAAGGTCGTCGTGGCTGGCGGCATCAAGGGGGCCTCCACCGGCAGCCTGACCGGGCTCGAGGACGCCGAGATCTACGACCCCGTCTCGGGTGGCTTCGTCCCGGTCGAGGGCAGCCCCGAGGGGCCGCTGGTCTTTCACGCCGCCGCCGCGATGAGCAACGGCGGGGTGATGCTCTGCGGCGGGCTCAAGCGCAGCGTGAACAACTTCGCCGCCTCCGACGACTGCGACCTCGTCACGGCGAACGGCGAGTTCCTGCCAGGGCCTGTGCTGCCCGAGGGCCTGATCCACGCGGCGATGGCGCCACTGCTCGACGGCAAGCTCCTGCTGACCGGCGGCGCCAACCCGACCGACAGCTACAGCCTCTTCGAGTTCCCCGACCAGGTCAGCGACCGCGCCTGGATCTACGACGGCAGCAGCTGGACCGAGACGGACTCGATGGGCAGCCCCCGCGCGATGCACGAGCTGGTGGCCTTGCCCGACGGCAACGTCCTGGTGATCGGCGGCGTCTCCCAGATCAGCAGCGCGGTTGAGCCCGCCAGCACCGATGGCTTCTGGAACATGCTGTGGGGTTCGGCCTACGCCGTCTCCTGCGCCGAGCTCTACGACGCGGGGACCGGGCGCTTCGAGGTGATCGGCAGCTGCGCCGAGGGCGTGGGCGCGATGTCCGGGACCGTGGCCCGGCCCAATGTGGCGGTCGACAGGGACTTCGGCGTGCTCGTGGCCGGCGGCCTGACCGCGCAGAGCGAGAAGGAGACCGGCTCCCGCGTCGTGGACTTCTACGCCATCGAGCCCTGAGCCTCGCCCGCCCACCACATCGCCGCCTGCTCGCTGTCCAGCGCAGCGAGCACCGCCGCGGGGAGGACGTGGTCGACCGGCTGGCGAGCCAGCAAGCGACGGCGGATGAGGCTGCTGCTGATCTCGGGGAAGACCACGGAGCCTTCGGGCACGGGGTAGCCGGTCCGCCCGACGACGATGGGATCGAAGCGGGCCTGCAGCTCGGACCACTGCCTCCAGCGCGGGAGCTGCGGGAGGACGTCCGCGCCGATGACCAGCCGGATGGACGCCTCGCCGTGGCGCGCCGCGAGGTGCCGCAGGGTGTCGATGGTGTAGCTGGGCGCCGGCAGGGTCGACTCGACGTCGAGCACGGAGACGCGGTCCGCCAGGGGGAGCTCGGCGCGGAGGGCCTCGCACCAGGCCAGCCGGCGCTCGAAGGGAGCCAGCGACTTGTCCTGCTGGCCCTCGAAGGCGTGGCGGAAGACCGGGACGATCCAGACGCGGTCGACGCGCCGGGTCCACAGGAGCCAGGACACGACCATGGCGTGCCCCAAATGGGGCGGGTTGAAGCTCCCGCCGTAGAATCCGACCCGCACGCTGCCCTCCCGGTCCCGGAGTATCAAGAAACGCAGAGCAGGGCGCTTCAATGGGTCCGCGTCCCCCGTGTTACCCTCCTGCCTCCGCCCCCCCTTCATCGCGTGGGCACGGAGCACGGCGACCTTGCCCATCCACGACCTGCCCATCGGCGTCTTCGACTCCGGCGTCGGCGGCTTGACCGTCCTGGCAGCCATCGCCGGGCTGCTGCCCGACGAGCACCTGCTCTACCTGGGGGACACCGCCCGGGTCCCCTACGGCACCCGCTCGCCCGAGACGGTGGTGCGCTACTCCGAGCGGGTCGCAGGCCACCTGATGGGCAGGGGCATCAAGGCCCTGGTGGTGGCCTGCAACACCGCCACGACCTGGGCCCTGCCGGCGCTGGAGGCGACAGGGCGGGAGCACGGGGTCCCCGTCCTGGGGGTCATCGAGCCGGGCATCCAGCACGCGCTGGCCCTGACCCGCTCGGGCCATGTCGCAGTCATCGGGACCGAAGGCACCATCCGGGGAGGCCGCTACGCCGACCGGCTCCTCGAGCTGCGGCCCGAGCTGCGGGTCGAGCAGGTCGCCTGCCCCCTCTTCGTGGGGCTGGCCGAAGAGGGCTGGGCGGGCGACGACCCGATCGCCCTGCTGGCGGCCCGGCGCTACCTGGCCGGGCTGGTCGACGGTCCAGACACCGTCATCCTGGGCTGCACCCACTACCCGCTGCTGGAGCCGGCCATCCAGGCGGTGCTCCCCGGCGCCACCCTGGTCGACTCGGCCCAGGCCACCGCCCAGGCGACCCGCGCGATGCTGCAGGTCCAGGGCCTGCTGCGCCCGGCGGCCGGCGCCCGTCGGGTACACTACCTGGTGACCGACAACGTCGAGCGCTTCGCATCGACGGCGGCCTCGTTCCTGGGCCACCAGCCCGAGCTGGTCGAAGGCGCCCGCCACCCCGAGCTGGTGGACATCGACGAGCGCGACCACCTCCACTGGCGGTCCGCCCTGAAAGGACAGCCCGCCGCATGATCCGCATGTACCATGTGCACAAGCGCTACGGCGAGATCAGCGCCCTGCGGGACATCAACCTGCGGGTCGCCAAGGGCGAGTTCTGCTACATCACCGGCCCCTCGGGCGCCGGCAAGTCGACCCTGCTGAAGCTGCTCTACGGCGCCGAGCAGCCCAGCGAGGGCAAGATGCTGGTCGGCGGCGTCGATGTCAGCCGCCTGCCTCCCCGACGGCTGCCGGCCATGCGCCGCAACATGGGGATCGTCTTCCAGGACTTCAAGCTGATCCCCAGCCGCAACGTGGGCGAGAACGTCGGCCTCGCCCTGGAGGTCATCGGCACCCCGCGCGAGGTGATCGACCGGCGGGTGGCAGCGGTGCTGGCCATCGTCGGCTTGCGCGGGCGCGGCGGGGAGTACCCGCGCACCCTGTCGGGCGGCGAGCAGCAGCGTGTCGCCGTGGCCCGCGCCATCGTCAACGACCCCTCCATCGTGCTGGCCGACGAACCTACCGGGAACCTGGACGGGGCCATGGCCATCGAAGTGATGGAGATCCTCCAGTCGATCAACCTGCGGGGCACGACCGTCCTGGTCGCGACCCACGACGCCGGCCTGATGGAACGCTTCCCCTTTCGCCGCCTGCGCTTCGAGCACGGCAAGCTCGTCCAGAGCTGAGGCCCTCGTGCACTCCCTCCGCCACATCGTCCGCAGGGCCATCCGCTCCCTCTGGGAGCACCTGTACCTCAACGTCATGGCCACCCTGGTCATCGGCGCGGCCCTGCTGCTGATCGGCGTCTACCTGACGGTGCAGTACAACCTCAACGCCATCGTCGACTCCTGGGATCGCGACGTCCACCTCAGCGCCTACTTCCACGAGGACGTCGGCCTGGAGCGCCGCTTCGCCCTGCGCGACCAGTTCGCCCAGCGGCGCGAGGTGGCGACGGTGCGCTACGTCAGCGAGGCCGACGCCCGCGCCTGGCTGATGGAGCGCGTCCCCGACATCGAGCCCGTGCTGGTCGAGCTGGGCGACAACGCACTGCCCGCCTCGCTGGAGCTGACCCTGGTCTCGACCGAGGCCAGCCCCGAGGCGATCGCCGCCTTCGCCGCCGAGCTGCAGGGCCCCGACTTCGAGACCATCGACTACGGCCAGGAGTGGGTGGAGCGCTTCAACACCTTCCTCTCCCTGCTGCAGCTCCTCGGCGCCGTGCTGGGCTCGCTGATCGGCGTGGCGGCGCTCTTCCTGGTGGCGAACACCGTCCACCTGATCGTCTACAACCGCCGGGCCGAGCTGGAGGTGCAGAAGCTGGTGGGCGCGACGGCGACCTACATCACCGCGCCCTTCCTGATCGAGGGCGCCACGCACGGCCTGCTCGGCAGCGTCGTGGCCGCCCTGGGGCTCTGGGCGGTCCACCGGGGGCTGGTGGTGCGCCTGCAGGAGGCGCTCCAGCTGGGGCTGGCCGGCGAGCTCAGCTTCCTGCCCGCCAGCTACCTCCTGATGCTCTTCGTCTTCGGCCTGACCCTGGGCGTCGTCGCCTCCGCCATGAGCGTCCGCCGCTTCCTGGTGCAGGCGCCATGAGCGCTCCCCTGCTCGCCCTGCTGCTGGTCCTGACCCGCCCCTCGCCGGGCCAGCCCGACCCGATGTACGAGCTGGAGGCCGCCCGGACCGAGGAGCGCGGCATCCTGGAGCAGCTGAACACCCTGGACCGCGAACTCCAGGCCGTTCGGGAGCAGCGCGAGGGCATCCAGGAGCGCCTCGCGATGATGGAGGACGGGGTCCGCCAGCAAGAGGACATCGCCGCCAGCGCCCAGGCCCTGCTGGAGCAGCGCCGACCCCAGGTCAAGGCCCGGCTCGGCGCGCTCTACCGCCTGCACCGCCGCGGGCTGGCGCGCATCATCTTCGGGGCCGAGGATCCCGCCGAGCTGCGGCGCCGCTCGGCCTACCTGCTGGCGATCCTCCAGGCCGACCTCGCCCGGATCCGGGGCTTCAGCCAGGCCATCGCCGACCGCTCGACGGCCCGAGAGGCGGTCGAGAAGGACCGGATGGCGATGACGGCCCTGCGCGCCGAGCTGCAGCTGCAGGAGGCCGAGCTGCGCGAGCAGCGGGCCCGCCGGATGTCGATGCTGGACGACATCCGCACCCGCCGCGCCCTGAGCTACCGCGCGCTGGCCGAGTACGACCAGGTCAGCCAGGGCATGGACCGACGCCTGACGGCGATGGGCGGCAGCGCCGAGGAGATCACCCGCCAGGTCCGCACGATCAACCCCGAGGGCAGCTTTCGGGCGCTCTACGGGCGGCTGCCCTGGCCCACCACCGGCCGCCTCACCCGCCGCTTCGGGCCGTACACGGACGCGATCAACAACCAGCAGTACGACAGCTCCGGGGTCGAGATCACGACGGAGTTCGGCACGCCCTTCCGGGCGGTCTTCGACGGCGAGGTCAAGCTGGCCGACTTCGTGCCCGGCTACGGCCTGACGGTGGGGATCGAGCACGGCCCCTACACGACCATCTACAGCCACGCCGAGAGCGTCGCCGTGCGGGTCGGAGACACCGTGCGCTCGGGGGACACCCTCGGCGTCGTCGGCAACACCGGGCTGACCGACGGTCGCAGCCACGTCATGGGCTTCGAGATCCGCTACAACGGCGCGCCCCAGGATCCCCTCCCCTGGCTGACCCCCCGATGACGGCGCGGCGGCCATGAGCCGGCGCCTCTCGCCCCTGCTGCTGCCGGTGGCGATGCTGGCGGCCAGCCTGGGCCTGGGGGGCGGCGCGCTGGTCACCCGGGCCGCCCAGGCGCAGGGTCAGGATCGCTACGAAGGCCTCGCCACCCTGGCGCGGGTGATGGCCCAGATCGAGGCGCGCCACGTCTCCTCACCCTCGTCTTCCCAGCTGATCGCCTCGGCCATCCGCGGCATGGCCGGCGACCTCGACCCCCACTCCTCCTGGATGGAGCCCCAGCAGTGGGAGCAGCTCCAGGAGAGCACCGAGGGGCGCTGGTCGGGGGTGGGGCTGATCACCGGCCTGGACGGGCAGGACGATGTGGTCAAGCGCGCGCTGGAGGGCGGGCCGGCCTGGCTGGCGGGGGTGCGGCGCGGCGACCGGATCGTGCGCATCGACGGCCAGGAGGTCGAGGGCCTGGGCAGCGAGGAGCTGCGGGCGCTCTTCGGCGGCGAGCGCGGGCAGGCCCTCCGCCTGGAGGTGCTCCGCGGCGAGGAGGTGCTGGTCTTGAGCGTGGTGCGCGACCAGGTCTTCGCGCCCTCGGTCGAGCTCGCCCGCCTGGACGAGCGCCACGCCTACGCCCGCATCTCGCAGTTCCAGCGGCGCACCTCGGCCGAGCTGGTCCACGGCCTCGCCCGGCTGGAGCGGGAGGGGGGGCCGATCGAGGGGCTGGTCCTGGACCTGCGCGACAACCCCGGCGGGCTGATGGACGAGGCGGTCGAGGTGGTCGATCTCTTCATCGGCGAGGGGGCCATCGTCGAGACGCGCGACCGCAGCGGCGCGGTGACCGAGGCCCATCGCGGCAGCCCCCAGGTGACCGACCGGGCCATCCCCCTGGTCGTCCTGATCAACGGCTCCTCGGCCAGCGCGGCCGAGGTCGTGGCCGGGGCCATGCAGGACCTGGGACGGGCGCGCGTGGTCGGCACCCCCAGCTACGGCAAGGGCAGCGTGCAGATGGTCAGCGTCTTCGAGGACGGCTCGGCCTTGCGGCTGACGGTGGCCCGCTACCACCTGCCCGGGGGGCGCACCCTGGAGCCCGGGGACGGCGTCCAGCCCGACTCCCTCGTGCGGCTGGCCACCGACGCCAGCCGGGCTCGTGAGCGCGTCGAGGCCGTCCGGCTGGCCCTCCCCCCTGCCCAGGCCGAGCAGCTGGGCCGCGACCTGGAGCAGCTGCTGGCCCCCGAAGGGACCCTCCCCGAGCCTCCCATCGACTGGGATCTGCCCGTCGAGGAGCGCGCCCTCTCCGACCTCCAGGTCCAGGCCGCATGGGAACTCCTACGCAGCGGGAGCTGAGGGGAGGGCTCCTCGGCCTGGGGCTGGCGCTTGGCGTGATCGGCCTGGGGCTGAGCGTGGCGCCGTGGCTGGCCGGGGAGGTGGTCGAGCGCCGACGCGGTGGCCAGGCCGGCGCGGAGGAGCGGGATCCTCAGGCCGTGCGCGCCTACCTCAGCGAGGCTTTGAGCGCCGAGGGGCTCCAGCGGAAGAGCTCGGTCGAGCAGGCGCCCGGCCGACGCTCCGAGGTCTGGCAGACCCAGCCGGGCACGGAGATGGAGGCCCTGCTCGACCGGCTGGCCGAGCGCGCCCGGGCGGCAGGAGTCGAACAACACGGCCAGGTGCGCGACGAGCTGGATGGGCTGCTTCGGACCTGGGCCGGCTCGGTCGCGGTCGACGAGGTGCTGATCCTGCCCGCCCTGCCGGCGGACACCCCTCCCCCGCCTTCGCCCAACCGCCGGATCAGGCCGTTGCTGGCCATCGTGATCGCCGGGCTCGGCGAGGTCGCCGCTGCCGAGCTGGTCTCGACGCCGCTGCCCTTGTCGGTGGCGATCCGGCCGACCCGGCCCGCCTCGCTACGGGTCGCCCGGGACGCCGCCCTGGCCTGGCAAGAGGTCCTGGCCGACCTCCGAGAGAGCGAGCTCAGCCCGGCCGAGGCGCGCGCGGCGCTCCCCTTCTGCACGGGGCTGCTGACGGGCGAGCTCTCCAGCGGCGCCCTGCAGGGCCTGGATCTGGACACGGTCCTGCTCGCGCCCGAGTCCTCCAACGCGACGCCCGGGCACGCCCTGCTGGTCCGCGGGGCCTGGATGGCCCGGCAGCGGGCCCTGGACGACCTCCTGGCGCGGCTGAGCCACCTCGCGGCGCAGCGGGGCCACACCACCCTGGTCATCGAGCACGACGCGCCCGCCCTGCCCGGGCTGCTGCGCTGGGCCCAGGAGACCGGCGCGAGCCGCTATCGGCTGGTGCAGGCCAGCGAGATCGTCCGCCCCGTCGAGCTGGTCGGCGGACGCGAGGAGCTGGTTCGGCCCTGAGGGTCCTCTTGGCTCTCAGTCGCTGTCTACCCGGAAGCTGTAGGGATCGTCCTCACCGCGCTGCGGAGCCGTGCAGGTGTTCTGCTTCATGTCTACGGCTTCGATGAAGTAGCGCATGCCGCCCGATCTGACCTCTTCCCCGGGGATGTCGCCGGACCACTCGTCTTCGGCGCCCGCCACCATGGCGAACTCCTTCCAGGTGGAGCTGGTCTCCTTGCGGTAGTAGACCCGCACCGAGAAGACGCCCGTGTCGTTGTCGGTCACCATCGCGGAGATGGTCACCGGCTCACCCAGGGGCTGAGCGGTCTCAATTGGCGTGTGGGTGATGGTCGGGCAGATGGTGTCCTCTTCCGGCTCGGCGGTGTCGCCCGTGTCGGTTCCACCATCGGCCACCTTGGAAGATCCGCCATCGCAGGCGAGAAACAGGGACAGGGCGAGCGTCAGCATCAGGGTCTCCTCCAGAGTTCCGTGCCCCCGTAGACTACGCGCGTTCGGTCCCGTCGACAAGTTGACCGACAAGATCGTGCTCGGCCGCCTGAGTGATGCGCACCTGGACGAAGCGGCCGGGGAGCGCGGCCGGGCCGGGGCCATCCAGGTAGACGACCCCGTCGATCTCCGGGGCCTGGCTCTGCATCCGGGCCACCATCAGGCGCGGGTCCTGCTCGTCGGGGCCGTCGATCAGGACCCGGACCGTCTTGCCGACCCAGCGACGCAGGGCCTGGCCGCTGATCTCGGCCTGGGCCTCCATCAAGATGCGCTGCCGCTCCAGCTTGACGGGCTCGGGGACCTGGTCGGGCAGCGTGGCGGCGTCGGTGCCCTCCTCCTGGCAGTAGGTGAAGACGCCGACCCGCTCGAAGCGCTGTTGCCGCACGAAGTCGAGCAGCTCGGCGAAGTCCTGCTCGGTCTCGCCGGGGAAGCCGACGATGAAGGTCGTGCGGATGGCGATGCCCGGGACGTGGCGCCGCACCCGCTCCAGGATGCGCTCCTGGCCCGCGCGGGTCACACCGCGACGCATCGCCTTGAGCATCGGCCCGCTGGCGTGCTGCAGCGGCATGTCCAGGTAGGTGCAGACCTTGGGCTCGTCCGCGATGGCCGAGAGCAGGCTGGCGGGCAGGCCGATCGGGTAGGCGTAGTGCAGGCGGATCCACTCCAGGCCGTCCACCCGCGCCAGGGCCCGCAGCAGGGCGCCGAGGTCGTTGCCATCGCCGAGATCTCGCCCGTAGGCGGTCGAGTCCTGGCTGACGAGGTTCAGCTCGACCGCCCCCTGGGCGACCAGGCTGCGCGCCTCGGCCACCAGCGAGTCCACCGTGCGGCTGCGCATCTTGCCGCGCAGGGTCGGGATGATGCAGAAGGTGCAGCGGTGATCGCAGCCCTCGCTGATCTTCAGCCAGGCGCTGTGGCTCTTCCAGGAGTTCAGGCGCGGGGCCAGCTCGTCGTGGATGTAGAGCGGGGTGTCGACATGGCTGCGGGGCAGCTCGCCCTTTCGGGCCGCCAGGACCTGGGCGATGCGGTGGTACTCGCCGGTGCCCAGGAAGTGGTCGACCTCGGGGAGCTCGTCCTCCAGCGCGGCGCCGAAGCGCTGCACCATGCAGCCGGTGACCACCAGCTTGCGGCACTGCCCGCTCTCCTTGAAGCCGGCCATGCGCAGCACGGTCTCGATCGACTCCTCGGTCGCCGGCTGGATGAATGAGCAGGTGTTGACGACGATGACGTCGGCCTGCTCGGGCGCGTCGACGAGCTGGTGCCCCTGCCCCAGCAAGGAGCCGACCATCACCTCGCTGTCGACCCGGTTCTTGGGACAGCCGAGGCTGACCAGATGTACCCGCTCTGCCATGTCTTCACGCTCCCAGGGCCGCCCTCTACCCCGGTCGACGAAGGCTGGGGTAGCGCCCGACCGAGCCGCCGAGCCTACATCCCGTCCGCGCGGACCACCTGGGTCCCCTCGGGGGCCTGGAAGGTGAACTCCGTGCTGGCGATGGGCGCGTTGAGCTTGAGGTTGCTGAAGCTCATCTCGGTCTCGTTGTCGAAGGCGTCGACGATGACCAGGCGCTCGAGCTCGTACTTGCCGCGGGTGAGCTCGATGCGCAGGCGCTTGAAGCCGCTGGCCTTGCGCGGGGTGAGCTCCAGCACATGGACCCGCCGCTCCCCCACGGTCGGGGAGTCGATCAGCTTGACCTCGAAGAACTCCTCCAGGTTCTCCAGCGTCGAGAGGAGCTGGTCCACCCCGCCCGCGTCCGTCCCCAGGTCCTCGGTCACGAAGACCTGCTTCTCGCTGGGGCTGTAGACCCACATCGTGCGGCCGTCGGTCACGAAGAGCCGCACCTCGGGCTGGGTGAAGTCCCAGCGCATCAGGCGGGGCCGCATCAGCTGGATGCGGCCGCGCTGCTTCTCGCCCTCGCCCATCGCGGCCGAGCGGCTGACCTGGACGAAGTCCGCCTTCAGGCTCTGCACGCTCTTGTAGGTGGCCTCGACCTGGGCGACGATCTCCTTCACGGTGGTCGGCTCGGCGGCCTGGGCCATCGCCGGGGCGGAGACCAGGAGCCCCGCGAGGGGGAGCGCCAACAGGCCACTGAGGGTGAAGGCGCGGAGCAGTCGAGAAGGAGAGAGCGCCAAGAGGGCCTCCATGGAGGGACGGGAGTAGCGTTGCGCGTCGGGCCTCGCAAGCAGCGGGAGGCTCGACCCGCCAGGAGCGCGCGGCCATCCGACGGCCCGCCCGATCCTGCCATTCAGCGGGCCTCAGCTCGCGTGAGAGCCGGCCAGGACCTCGCGCGGGCGAGCACCGTCGGCGGGGCCGACCACGCCGTCCCGCTCCATGATCTCCAGGATGCGGGCCGCGCGGTTGTAGCCGATCTTGAACTCGCGCTGGATCATCGAGGCGCTGGCCTTGCCCTGGCGGCAGACGTAGGCGACGGCCAGGTCGTAGAGGTCGTCGTACTCGCCCTCGGCCAGCGGGGTCTCGCTCTCGGCCTCGTCGTCGGCGACGATCTGGGCCTCGTAGTTGGGGCTGCCCTGCTCGCGCAGGAAGTCGTTGACCCGACGCACCTCTTCGTCGCTGACGAAGGGGCCGTGGACCCGCTCCAGGTCGCTGACGCCCGGAGGCAGGAAGAGCATGTCGCCCTTGCCCAGCAGGTTCTCGGCGCCGTTCTGGTCGAGGATGGTGCGGCCGTCGACCCGGGTGCGGACCTGGAAGGCGATGCGGCTGGGCATGTTGGCCTTGATGAGGCCGGTGATGACGTTGACCGAGGGGCGCTGGGTGGCGACGATCAGGTGTATGCCGGCGGCGCGGGCCTTCTGGGCGAGGCGGATGATGCTCTCTTCCACGTCCTTTGCGGCGACCATCATCAGGTCGGCCAGCTCGTCGATGACAATGACGATGTAGGGCATGACGCGCGGGATCGGCGGCGGCACATCACCCGCCCAGTCGGCGGGGGCGTAGCGCCAGGCCTTCTCGACGGACCACTCGGCGCGCTCGCTCTCCAGCTTCTTGTTGAAGGAGGTGATGTTGCGTACCCCCCAGCGGGCCAGGGTCCGGTAGCGCTCGTCCATCTCGACGCAGGCCCACTTCAGCGCCGCGCTGGCCAGCTTGGGCTCGGTGACGACAGGGTGCAGCAGGTGCGGGATGTCGCGGTACAGCTCGAACTCGAGCATCTTGGGGTCGATCAGGATCAGCCGCAGCTCCTCGGGGGTGCGGGTGTAGAGCATCGACACCAACATCCCGTTGACGCCGACGCTCTTGCCCGACCCCGTGGTCCCGCCGACCAGCAGGTGCGGCATGGTGGCGAGGTTGCCGACGTAGGGCTTGCCCTCGACGGTCTTGCCCAGCACCATCGGCAGGGCTCCACCGTTCTTCCGGAAGGCCTCGCTGGCCAGCATGTCGCGCAGCCAGACCGTCTGGCGGGACTTGTTGGGGATCTCGATGCCGACGACTCCCTTTCCCGGGATGGGCGCCACGATGCGGACGCGCAGCGCCTTCAAGGCCATGGCGACGTCGTCTGAGAGCGAGGAGATTTTGGACAGCTTGATGCCGGGCGCGGGCACGTACTCGAAGGTCGTGACCACCGGACCGGGCCGGATGGCCACCACCTCGCCCTTGACGCCGAAGTCGGCCAGCTTGCTCTCCAGCACCTCGGCCAGGGCCTGCAGCTCGGCCTCGTCGAAGCGGGCGATGTCGCGCTCGTGCTCGTCGAGCAGGCCCAGGTGGGGCAGCTCGAAGGTGGCCTCGCTGCTCTCGACCAGCAGGTCCCGATCATCGACGCCTCCGCCGGAGACGAGCTGACCGGGGCTGACGATCGCCCGGCGAAAGCCTGGGGCGGGCGAGGAGCCAGAGGGGCCTGAGGACGACGCGGGGGCCGAGGCGCGCGCAGCGGGGCGAGCGGCGGGCCGGGGGATGGGGGGCTCGGAGAGCGAGGGCATCGACGCCAGCGAGCCGGGCTCGGGAGCGTCGAGGTAGTCCATCTCCAGGGGTGGGGGCGTGCGGGGCTCGGGCCGAGGCGCCTGGCGCTGGGCGACAGCAGCAGGCGCGGCGGCCTCACGCGGCGGGGCAGGCAGGTCGCGGGACGGGTCACGCGCGTCGCGGGGCAGGCCGCGCGCTTCGCGGGGAGGGAGATCGGCGATGGACCGCTCCAGCAGGTCGGCCGCGGCGATGGTGTCACGCACATCGTCGGGGGGCAGGGTCGGGTCCCACTCCGCCTCGACGAGGTGCCGACCGCTGGCGGCCGTGCCTCGCTCGCTGCTCCCGGTGGTGGGCCGGTCGAGCGGAGGCCCGTCGCTCCAGGCGGTCGGGCGGCCCGTGCGGCGCGGCATCGACTCGGGCAGCTCCAGCGGGATGACCGCCGCGGGCTCAGGGGTACCGCGGACCTGCAGATCGGCGGCGAGCTCCTCCTCCAGCTCGCTCACCGAGGGCTCTTCCTCGTCCAGCTCGGACTGCTCCTCTCGCGCCTCGCGGATCCGGTCGGCCACCCGGGCCCCCGCCGCGCTCACCCCGCCGACGGCCTTCCGGCCCAGCGACAGGCCCATGCTGCCCACCCGCGGCACCGCGACCTCGACGCCACCGAGGAGGCGTGAGGCGAGCTCTTCGAGCCGAAGCGGGGCGACGAAGGGGAGCGCCGCCAGCGCCGTGCCCACCGCGACGATCCAGGTGCCGGCCGGGCCGACCAGGCCTCGGAGCGTCTGGACCGAGACCTCGCCCACGATGCCGCCCGCCGGGAAGTCGTCGCCGACCTGCGACGGCCAGAGCGAGGCGATGATGGTCAGCGAGGCCCAGAGCAGGGTCAGGCCGCCGACGAAGCGTGCCAGCCCGCCCACCCGCCGACGGGCGAGCAGGGCTGCGCAGAGGACGGCCACGGGCAGCAGGACCCAGGCCCCATGACCCAGGACCTGAAAGAGCAGGTCGCTGACCCAGGCGCCGACCGGCCCGGCCGCGTTGGTCACCTTGCTGCCGCTGGAGCGACTGAAGCTGGGGTCGAGCGGGTTCCAGGTCGCCAGGGCGACAAGCGTGTAGACGGAGACGAGCAGCGCCAGCAGCAGGCCGATCGGCCTGAGGTGGCGCATCGCCGGAGAGGCGGCGGCCCTGGGCTCGTCCTTCTTGCGTCCCGCCCGAGAGGGGCGGACCGTCTGGGTCGGCTCACGCGGCGCCTCGGCCTCGGCGCGGGCCCCAGCCCTGCCCGCCGAGGAGGTCTTGCCCGCCGAGGAGGCCTTGCCCGCCGAGGAGGTCTTGCCCGCCGCGCCCGAGGAGGCAGCGGCCGCTCCGAGCTCGGGCGCGAGGGTCGAGGTCTTGCGATTCCGGGTGGCGGCCACGGTTGCTCCGATGGGTCCCGCCGGAGGAGGACACGGCAAGGCCGAGGCCATCTCTTCCGGCTACGGCATCGTAGCGCATCGCTGTTGACACGTCATGCTCAAGCCTCGAACCGGGGTGAACATTCCCCAGCGAGCTCGGCTCGATCAGTAGGTGAAGCGCGCCCCGAGGGTCAGGCGGACGTCGTCGTACTCGATCTCGGCGTGCAGCTTGTCGGCGCTGGCGCGACGGGCCCAGTTCACGCCGCCCTTGATGTCGAGGTAGTCGGTCGCGATGTAGCGGGCCTCACCCCCCAGCAGGAGCATGTGATCGTTGCGCGAGACCTCGCCCTTGTAGCGCTCGTAGCGGTAGGCGGAGCTGAGTCCCAGGCCCACCTTGCGGGCGAAGATCGCGTCGTACCCAAGGCTGACCCGGTCGTAGTTCACGTAGTTCGTGAAGTAGACGTCCTGGAAGTCGCGGCGGAATCCCAGGAGGATCTTCTGCGCTTCCGCGGGCTCGTACTCGGCGTCGACCTCGAGCAGGATGCCCTCGTCGAAGCGCTTGCGATCCACGTCGAAGCCGGCGCCCGTGGGGTCGAGCTCCGTCGTCGTCTCCAGGCCGAGCTCCGCCGCTTGCTCGGTCACGGAGTCTTCGTTGTAGATGGCCTGCCCGTAGCCGGCCACCGCGCCCACCACGAGCTTGGAGGTCACGCGGCCCCGCAGTCCGCCCTTGACCCGGGTCGTCCGGCCGTCGGGGATAGCCAGGAAGTCGCCGACGTCCTGCGAGCTGATGCCGTCGCCCTGCGCATCCACCACGTTGTCCTGCCAGCGGAACCACTCGTGACGGAAGTCGAGCACCACCGCGGTCTTGGGGAAGAAGCGCCAGCGGGCGTCGACGGCCGGGCCGTAGCCAAAGCGGCTGTTGAGGCCCGGACCCGTCAGGCCGCTGGTCAGGCCGAGGTCCAGATCGCGGTCCGAAGCCGCCGACTTGAACTCCTCGGGGACGTTCCACTGGTCGACCTGCACCCGGAAGCCCGCGTCGACCTCCAACGGCCCGCCCGGCTGAATCAGGATGAAGCCGCCCAGGTCGTTGACCAGGTGCTGCTGATAGGCGCTGTCGGCGACACCGGCTTCATCCTCGGCCTCGTAGCCGCTGATCGAGAAGCTGTCGGCGATGCGGAAGCCGACCTTGGCGCCGTCCGGCAGGTACTTGAGCCCGCCCTTCAGGCCGATCGTGTTGAAGCGGTCGAGGTTCGTGACCTCGGCCTGGAAGTACTTCTTGGCCTCGTAGTCGAAGTCGAGGTTCAGCTCGAAGCCGGAGCCCTTGGCGCGCAGTCCGATGCCCGGTCGGATCACGAAGGCCGTTCCGGCAACGGGTTCGGCGCCGCCGCCAGCAGGTCCTTCCACCAGGAAGGCGTTGGTGCGATGGAAGATGCCCGCCTCGAGGTACGGGACCAGCTGGGTGGTCTCGTCACCGAGATGATCGCCTGGCGCGGCCACCGCCGTGCCCGAGAGGAGGCAGGCGAGTCCGATGGTAAAGCGTGTTTGGAGGCGAGCAGACATCAGCAACCGTGGGAATGAGGCAACCGCAGCTTCGGCGAAGACCGCTCAGTACTCGAAGGGGGTGGTGCCCGGGGGATCGACGCCGACGACACCGTCCGAGATCCCGAGACCCTGCGTGTCGTCGTCTTCATCGAGGTTCGACTCGGCGTCGACCGACGAGCTGGAGTCCGCGACACTTCCTTCTCCGGTGCAGGCTTGTACTTCGGACTGGAACTGCCGAACTTTCGCCTGAGCCACCGTGATCTTGCGGAATTCATGCTCGGCGCGAGCGTCCTGCCCCGACGAGAGCGCCAGGTTCATGTCCTTCTGCGCCAGCGACGAGACGGCCAGCAGGGCGGAGATCTTGCTCTTGCGCAGGCGAATGCACTCGACGGTCTCGGCGTCGCCCTCCCGCTCGGCCTCGTCGAGCTGCTTGCCGACCTGGGCGTCGATGGCGCTCATCTCGGCCAAGGCGTCCTTGGCCTGCTGGACCATCTGCTGGCTGCTGACGGCCGGGGCCGCGGCCACCGCGGTCTCCTGCGCGATCGCAGGCGATGCGGCCATCCCAAGGGTGGCGAGGAGCACGAAGATTGAGGGGCGCATGATTGGCTCCAGAGCGAGACGGGCAAGGCTTCGCCTAGCCGCCCCTGTGGTCAGGTCGGGAATACCATGACCAAGGGTGGCCGGCTACCCCCAATTGGATCTCAGCCTCTCAACGAAGAAGGGCGATCCTGGGATTTCCCTAGACCGCCCTCCAAGGCATCGCCTGAGCGACACGTCAGCTTGCCGGCTCCAAGACGAAGGTCGAGTAGATCTCGCCCGTGACGCTGGCGTCGAAGCGCCAGGAGCGCGCGCGGCGCTTGACGCACTCCTCGATGGCCTTGTTGCCCGTGCCGTTGTCTTCGATCCGAACCACCCGCACCTGGCCATCCTTGACGTCGATGGCCACGGCAAGTCGACCGCGCAGTGAGGGGTTGTTCTTGAGCTCGCCCTCGTAGCAGGCCTGGATCTGGTTCTTGTTCTTGCGCACCGTAGCGGCCGCTGCATCACCGCCTGTGGCCGAGCCGCCGTCGGTCTCGGGGTTCACCGCACGCGCCTTGGGCGCCGCAGCGGGACCGGACCCGACTCCGGACCCCGTCCCCGTGCCGGCCTGGCTCATCTGGTCGATGCCGACGTCGCCGGTCCCACGACCGTCGGTCGCGCCGCGGTTGGCCGCGAGGTTCGCCTCGGAGGCCTCGGCCACGCCGCCCACGTTCTGGAGGGCGTCGGAGAGGTCACCGAACTTGCTGTCGTTGTTGCCGAGGAGATCCTCGATCTGCCGGCCCGAGTTGTTCTCGCCGGTCGTGCCGATCAGGCCGGCCAGGAGCAAGGACTTCTGGGTCACATCCTGGCGCTTCGCCTCGCGGCGCGAGGCCTCGGCCATCTGGCGCTCGGAGTCGTTCTTCGGGGCGATCTCGGACTCTTTCTCCTTGAGGACGGGCTCGCCCTCGTCGGTCTCGAGCTCGGGCCGGTCCTCGGGAGGGGGCGCGTCGACGTCGGGAGGCGCGACCAGGGCGAACCGGTCGGGGATGTCGTCGGCCCGAACGAGGTCGAGCACCTCGGTGTTGTAGACGTAGACCATCAACACGGCGGCCATGGTCGAGAAGAGACCGAGGAAGCCGAGGAAGGCCGGATCGTCGTCGTCGAGCAGCCGCGGCCGGAAGTCCTGACCCCCGACGAGGCGGGCGGACTCGGGCGGCGCCGGCACGAACTGGAAGAGGATGGTCAGCTCGCCGAGCGAGACCTTGCCCCGGCTCTTCTCGCTGAGGGGGAGGATCCAGGTGTCCCCCTTCTTGGCGGTCGCCGGTCGCGACCGGAGGTCCGCGCAGGACACCATCCCCTCGTCGAGGGACAGCTTGCCGTCCATCTCCTGGGTGAAGGCGAGCTGATACTGCCCGGACTTGTGGAGGAAGATGGAGTACCGCTTGGGAACGCCCTTGCCGGTCACCACGAAGGTGCTGCGGGGCGACTCACCAATGGTCACGTCGGTACCGGCCTTGACGACCCGCTCCTGAACCACCTTGCCGCCCTGCAGAACGCCGATCCGTAGGACCTTGGGCTGCTCCTGCTGCTTCGTCGACGTGTCGGCCATTCCTTTACGTCCTCTGGCTGTATGGTGGCAGATTGCGAAGCCGATCGCAACCCGTTGCTACCACGCCTGCGCGGTACATCTCGTCAGTCGTCTTCAATGACAACAACCTTTCCATCCGGTTCGTGGAATCGACCACGAAAGACCAATCGACACCACCTGAGACCGCAACGCCCTTGCCAGCAGACAGGGAGGCGATGCCAAGGTCCACAGGTGGAGCCACCACTCCCTACTCCGTCTTGTAGACGACGAACTTGAACTCGCCGAACTGGGCCTGGCCGGCCGTGTACATGACCTCGCGAAGGACCGCGAAGGGCAGCTCCTTGTCGCACTGGATCAGCACCCGCCCCTTGAAGGCGTGCTCCTCGGAGCCGGACTGCTCGGCCAGGGCCTTGGCGGCCTCGGCCTTGTCCAACAGGCGCTGGTAGAGCTTGTCGATGCTCTGCCCCTTCTTCTCGTCTTCGGGGACCGCGGCGAGGTACTGGCCGGGGTTGTCCTCGTCGGGGATGGTCGTGAGGTTCAGCACCGGCACGCCGTCGACGACGATCTGGTTGCGGGCGACCACCAGGTTCACCGCCAGCTCGGGCGGCTTCTGGGCGCTGGAGCTGGGGAGCTGGAGCATGTCGCTGGGCGCCACCGACACATCGCTGGTCGAGTAGGACTTGAGGAGGAACACAAGGATGATGGTCATCATGTCCATCATCGACGTGATGTTCAGCCCCGCCGAGTCTTTCGGTCGCCGTGCCTTCTTGAGTGCCATGGGGAAGTCCTGCAGTAGAAAGGAAGAGGGGGATGCCCGCTCAGTTGAGCGCGCCGCCCGCGATGACGACGAAGGGGAAGAGGACCCGAGACGAGCCATCCGGCCCGCGGTTGGACTTGTCCTCGCGGCTGGAGTCCATGGTCTTCACGATCACTTCGTACTTGAGCTTGGAGTCCGGAACCAGGATGACGTTCTCGTCGTCCGGGTACTCGTCCTTGATCAGGGCCAGGATTCGCGTCAGCTCGGCCCAGTCGTAGTCTTCCAGGTTGGTGCAGCGACCGCCGCTCTTGCAGGGCACGGTGGGGGGGCGCTTCTCGCCCTCCACCACCGGCGGAGCGCCAGCGGGGTTGAGGACCGCGTCCGCGCCCAGCACCGTCACTCCCTCGTGGGTGAGGGCGAGGCTGAGGTTGAGCGGCTTCTTGTCCGGCTCTTCCTCGACCGGCACCGGCGGGCCGATGGCCGGCAGGGTGCTGTCGATGACCGCGAGGCTGACGAACTCAGCCGCCATCAAGAGGAAGGGGATGAGGATGGTGACCAGGTTCATGACCGGGACGAGGTTCAGGTCCTCAGCCTCGGGCAGGTGTCGCTTGATGGCCATTGGGAACTCCGGAGGGGTTCAGAAGCAGCTCAGTCTGGATCGCGCAACCCCGGGACGTCCTGTCCAGACCCCCCGGGGCGCGCGTGTCTCGTCGAGATCAGGCCTGGGCGGCCTCACCGCCATCTTCCTTCAGGGTGCCGCGACGGCGGGCCGAGAGGAGGTTGACGGTCTTGAGGGCGAACTGGTCGATCTCGTCCTGGATCTTGACCGTACGGCTCTGCACGAGGGCGTGCAGGACCAGGGTCGGGATGGCCACCACGAGGCCGGCGGCCGTGGTGAACATGGCGGTCGAGATACCGGCGGCCAGCAGCGTCTGCTTGGTCTCGGCCGAGGCGTGGGCCACGGCTTCGAAGGCCAGGATCAGACCCTGGATGGTGCCGAGCAGACCGGTCAGGGTCGCCACGTTCGCGATCATGGGCAGGAAGGGGGTCCGCTTGTTGAGCTTGGGGAAGACCTCGAGGATGGACTCGTCCACCGCGTTCTGGATCTCCTGCTCGGAGCGGTTGGCCCGGGTGAGGCCCGCCTTGAGCACCTTCGGCAGCGCCGAGTTCGGCTCGGCGTTGCAGAGCTTGATGGCCCGGTCGATGTTGTTGGCCATGATCAGCTTCTGCACCTGGGCCATGAAGGCGGTCCCGTTGATGTTGGCGCGGAAGATGATGTAGTAGAGCCGCTCGAAGGCGATGGCGAGCGCGAACACGGCGCAACCGAGGATGGGCCACATGAAGGGCCCGCCCTTGTGCATGGAGTTGACGAGGAAGTTCATTGGGCGCCTCCGATAGGGGAAGTCACGAGGGGTGGGTTGGGGGGTTCGGACCGAGGGGGGACCCGCGAGCCACTTCGGCTCGCTTGTTCCTTCCCCCGGTTCATGAAGCGACTCTACACAGGTACGTGAATCAAGTCACCGCGTCGTTGTGAAGACCCTGTAAGGGTACAGACAACAAGATGTATGCCGCGATCCGCATCAGAAGGGCTTCTTCTCGACGCTCTTCGCGATCCTGGGAATGAAGGATTTCCTGAGCTCGAGCTGGTACTCGGTGTTCAGGTTCTGGCGCGTCACGAACAAGGTGACCTCGGGCTTGCGAACCTTGCCGACGAGGGTCTCCTCTTCGATCACGATCCGGCGCGCCTGAGCGGTGGCCGGGTCCGAGAGCAGGGAGGCAGAGAGGAGCAGCAGGCTGGGAATCATCATCAACCTCCCCAGGGCGAGGGGGTGGGTTCGGGAGCGGGTGCCGGAGAAGGCTCGGTCGGGGCAGGCACGGTCGGGGGAGGCGCCGGCGTGACCGTCGGCGGCGGGGTGTCCAGTGTAGCACCCGGCTGGCAGGTCTTGTCGGCTCCGCAGGCGAGACCGAAGCCACAGTCGGTGTCGACCTTGCATTCTCCACCCGCGGCGGCCGTGCCCGGAGAGCCGACGTCCACGCAGATGTTGTCCCGATTGCAGGCCAGGAGGTCCGGGCAGCCAGAGGTCGGGCAAGCCTGCCCCCGAGCCGCATCGGCTGCGGCGATACGCGCGGCCTTGACCTTGTCGAACTCCGCGGCGAGGCGCTCGTCCTCCTTCCGCTTGGCGTCGCGCTCGTCCCGCTTGCGCTTGCGCTCGAGCTCCTTCTCGTACTTGACCTTGGCTTCCTGAAGCTCGGTCCGCCACTGCGCGGCCAGGGCCGAGTTCTTGCCTCCGGCGGCGAGGTACCGGTCGATCGAGGCCAGTGCGGTGTCGTAGGAGCGCATGTAGTCGCCCTGCAGCACCGCGATGTTCAGGTAGGGATCGGGGTTGTTCCCGTCCAGCTCGAGCGCCTTGCGATACGCGGCCAGCGACTCTTCGAAGCGCCCCAGCCCGCGGTAGCAGATGCCAAGGTTCAGGTAGATCGCGGCGTCGTTGGGCGCGAGGTTGCGCGCCTGCTCGAGCAGGGCCACCGCGTCGGTCCAGTTCCGATCGTCCATGTTCATGGACGCCAGATCGACCATCGCCGGAACCAGGTTCGGATCCAGGCGCAGCGCCTCGGTCAGCTCCTGGCGCGCCAGGAAGGGCTGCTTCTTGGCGAGGTAGACCTTTCCGAGGTTGGCGTGCAGGAAGGCGTTGGACCCGGCGCCCTCGATCGAGTTGAGGGCCTTCTGGTAGACGAAGCTGGCGAGGTCGTTCTGGCCCTGGGCGAGGTAGATCAAGCCCAGGTTGTTGTAGATGTTGACGTTCTTGGAGTTCATGCCCAGCGCCTTCTGGGCCTGCTCCACCGCCACCGAGTAGCGCCCCTGCTTGCGCAGGATGCTGATCACGCCGACCACCAGGTCCCCATTCTCGGGGTCGAAGCGGAGCCCCGCCTCGTAGCTCTGCAGGGCGCGGTCGAGCTCGCCCTTGGCCTCGGACATGGCGCCCAGGTTCAGCCAGGCGGCGCCCAGCTTCGGGTCGATGTCGGTGGCGCGCAGGTAGGCCTTGCGGGCGTTGGTCTCGTCGCCAAGCAGCTCGTAGGCGACGCCGATGTTGAAGGGGATCTCGGCGGCGTCGGGAGCCACGGAGCTGAGCGCCTTCAGGTCTTCGACCACCTGGCGCGCCGTGGTCGGATCGCCCGCCGCCAGGGTCTGCGCTGACTTCTCCAGCACCTTGGCAACGCGATCCGGACCGAGGTCGGAGGAGGGAGCCACCGGCAGGCTCCCCTCGCCCTCCGCGACCGTCTCGGTCCCGGTCGACTCGCCAGCGGCGGTCGGCGGCTTCTTCTTGCAGGCAGCCATCGAGAGGCTCAACGCCAGCAGCATGGAGAGGCGCATGTTCACTGGGCACCCCCCTCAGGAGCGGCTGGCTGTGTCTCGGTCGCTGGCTCTTCAGGCTTCGGGCGCAGCGGCATGGCAGCGGCCCTGGGGACGAAGGTGCTGGCGGACTGGCCCCGGATCTCGGCCTTGTCCATCGCGAAGTCCCCCGGGAATCGATCCGCCAGGAAGGTCAAGGTGCGCGAGACCCACTCGTTCCAGCGCTTGGCCTCGGCTGCCTTGTCCAGGTTGACCTGCAGGCGCGCCCGGCCCTTGTCTTCGATCGGGATGCGCAGCTTGTCGATCTCTTCGTAGTAGATGGACTTGCTCTCTTCGTCCAGACCCTTGGGCGGCGGCGCCTCGAAGAGCATGTCGGAGTACCGCAGGTAGGCGCGACCCAGGTAGTAGATCGCCGCCGCGCTGCTGTCGAAGTCGGCGTAGGTCGAGACGATGCTCATCGCCAGGTCCTCGATCTCCTTGATCTCGGCCGGCTTGGTGTCGAGCAGCACCTTGACGTTCTGCTCTTCGCTCTTCTTGAAGCTGACCACCTCGAAGCGGGCATACATCGCCTCTAGGCGGCGGACGTCGGCGAAGCCCGCCATCTGCCGCCCGCGGGCACCGACGCCCCCCCCCGGGGCCAGCCGGGCGAAGGTGTTGCCGAGCTCTTCGTAGGCCTTGTCGATCGCCGCCGGGCTCGCCCCGGTCTCTTCCGTCAGCTTGGCAATGCGGTAGCGCGCCTCGATGGCCCGGTCGGGGCTGGCGTCGGGGTAGCGCGCCAGGTAGCGCCGGTAGAACTCGATCGCCTCGGTCTTGCCGACCCGCTCCCACTGCTCGCCGGCGGCGAACATCACCAGCTCGGCATCGGACGGGGTGGGGTTGAGGCGGACGTACTTTTCGAAGTTCTCGGCCGCGCCGCGGTGGTCGCCCAGTCCGATTCGCAGGAAGGCCGCGTTGTAGACCGCCGCCGAGGAGTCCTGGTAGTCCGGGAAGCGCTTGTAGAGCTCCTCGTAGTACTTGATCGCGTTGTCCAGGTCCAAGACCTCGGAGTAGTTGTTGGCGATCCGGAAGAACAGGGCCCGGCTGCGGTCGTCCTGCTTGTAGGTACCCGACCGGATGTTGTCGATGTACTGCTTGAAGAGGGCGTTGGCCTGGTCGATACGGCCGGCGATCTCGTAGGAGTTCGCCGCGTTGTAGTGCGCATCGGTCACGTACTTGGACTTCGGGTACTCGACCATGAAGGTCTCGAAGGCCTTGGCCGCCTCGACGCGGTCGATCTCGATCAGCTGCTCGGCGAGCTTGAAGCTGGCTTGCTCGGCGAGGTTGCCGAACTCGTCGCGCTTCTTGACGCCGCCTCCCAGCGGACGCCCGGCGTAGTTGACCGCCAGCATCTTGACCTTGGTGAGGTCGCCCTCCTCCTGGTAGCTGTTGATCATCATCGCCGCGGCGTAGGCCGCCTCGTCCCACTCCGGGTGCCGGTCGATCAGGTCTTCCAGCCGCGGCCGGGCCAGGTCGTAGTGCCCGTGGTGGTAGTAGATCTGGGCGATGAGGTACTTGAGCGGGACCCGGTTCTTGTCCAAGGCCTCGCGGAAGTCGGGGTCCTTCAGGTCGGTGGTCAACAGCGTCTGCGCGACCTCGATGAAGCCCGTGTGCTCGTCGGTGAGCTTCCAGACCACCCGCTCCTCACCGGACTGCAGCGTGACCCGCTTCTCTTCGACAGCGTCGGCTGGCCTCTCATCGAGGTTGGCGTAGCGCTGCTCCAGGCGACCTTTCCGGACCTGCATCAGGCTCCACAGCGCGCCGTCACGGTAGGCGTGGTCGTTTGACTTGAGGAGCTGGAGGAACTCCACCTCGGCCTCGTCGAACTGCCCGGTGCGCATCAGGGTGTCGGCCCGGTACCACTGGATCTCGTAGTAGTCCTCGGCGAAGGGGAACTTGCGCAGGTACTGACCGTAGAGGTCTGCCGCGCGGGCGAGGCTGGCCTCGTCCTCGGTCGTGATGCCCTCGTTGTGGTAGCCGGTCGCCACCGCCGCCAGGGACTTCTCGATGTAGCCCCGGGCGACCGCCTGGGCCTCGGGGTTCTTGCGGTTGGCCGTCCACCAGGGCGAGTCGTCGTTGTAGACCTCGGTCAGCTCGGCGATCGCCTCTTGCGCGCCCTCCGGGTCGTCGAGGGTGTAGCTGATCTGCGCCACCCGCCACTGGTGGGTGGGGTTCTCGGGGTCCTCGGGCCAGCGCTTCTGCAGGTACCGATAGACCTGGATCGACTCCTCGAAGCGGGCCTGGTCGGTCAGGACGCCGGCCAGGCGCACATAGACGTCCTTCTCGAAGTCACGCTCGCCGGTGGTCCGGTAGAAGGCCTTGGCCTCTTCCAGCGGCGAGACGCCGTTCCGATCGCCCAGGTCGCTGAAGGTGATGGCCGAGTACTCGATCGCCTCGGGGGCGGTCGCGGCCTGGAAGCCCGTGCGGGCGAAGTTCTGCTTCGACCAGTCCAGCAGCTCGGTGAAGAGCGTCAGGGAGCGGGTGAACTCGTCCTTCTTGTAGAAGGCCCAGGCCAGCTTGTAGAGGCCGTCGTCGTAGAGGTCGCCTTCGCTTCCGGAGAGGGCGATGACCCGCTCGTAGTGCGGGATCGCCTGGTCCACCTGGTTGTAGTCGAAGTAGTAGTCGCCCAGCCGCAGGTGCGCGGCGATGGCGAAGCGCGAGTCCGGGTGGGCGTCGACCAGAGCCTGGAAGACGTCACGGCTCGCGATCTCGTCGTACTGGAGGGAGCCATCCCGGGCGAGGCAGAAGCCCAGCATGTAGTAGGCGCCGTCGACGAAGGCGTACTGGGGGTGCTCGTCGATGATGCGCCGGTACAGGGCGATCGACCGCGAGTAGTCCTTCTGCGGGGCCTCGGGGATGGAGAGCGCCGTCTCGTAGTCGAAGCCGTCCATCCGGCGCTCGTACTCTTCCTCGGCCAGCGCGAAGTCGAGCTCGGTCTTGTCGTAGTGCAGCTCGCCCAGCCGGAACATCGCGTGGGCCGTGTTCTCGCTGTTCGGGTACTTGGCCAGGAAGCGCTCGAAGCGGGCGATGGCCACCGAGGTCAGCTCGATCTGGGCGTCGTCCAGCTCGTTCATTCGAGCGGTGAACTGGGCCGCGAGCTGCTGGCGCTGCTCGGTCTCGACCGCCTGGAGGTAGGCCCGCGCGTCCTGGTCGAACTGGTTCATCCGGTCCTGGTAGCGAGCCATCGTCTCTTTGAAGGCCGCGACCTCGGCCTCGTCCGGGACAGGCGGCGCGACATCCTGGGCAACGGCCTGGGCCGACCAGGACAAGCCCAGCAGGAGGAACAGCAAGCGGGAACGACCGAAGTGGCTTTCCATCACTGTCCCTTCTTCTCGTCTGCCTTGGAGCTGGCATCAAGCTTCTGACGCACCAGCCGGAAGCGGTCGTCTTGCAGGCGAACGGCGTTGGCCTGCTCTCGTCCGATGCGGGTCATCTCGTCGCCGACATCCGTCCGGTTTAGCCAGTAGACGTCCACGATGCCCAGATCGGCTTCTTCGACCGTGCGCCCGATCTCTTCCTGGAGGCGACCGAAAGCGTCCTGGGCGACCAGGGTGGCGATCTCGGTGGACCCGACCTGGATCTCGTCGAGCTCGGCCCGAGAACGACTGACCCGGGCCGTCTCTTCGTCGAGGCGTCGTCGCAGGACCTCGATCTCGGTCCGCTCGGAGGAGTCCAGCCGATCGAGGATGGCTTGCGAGCGACCGTCGAGCGAGCTGGCTCGGTCCCAGAGGTCGTCGAGCTGCGAGAAGACCGCCGACGAGTCCGAGGCCGTCGAGCCCGACCGATAGCGGCCCAGCTCGGCCCGCACCGTGGCGAACTCACGGGCGACCATGGCGCGCCGTCCGGCCCCCGGCGATCCGCTCTGCGAGGCCACCATGGCCAGCAGCGACGAGCGGGTGGAGTCGGAGTTGCTTCGCTCCAGGGCCATCACCGAGCGCCGGAGCTCGGCCGTCTCGGCCTCGATCTGCTTGCGGAGCTCGGCGACCTGCTCGGTGGAGAGCTGCCCGGGGTTCTCGTCCAACAGTGAGCTGAGGGACCGCCCCCGGGCGAGCTCGGCCTGGGCGGCCGCCTCGATGCGCCCGCCGTAGGCCTGCACCGCCCGGACCTGCGCGTCCCAGGCCTGCAGCTTCCCGGTGTCGGAGCTGGTCTCGGTGTCGGCTTCTTCGTTGCTGCCCTGGATCACGGAGAAGCGCCCCGAGAGCATCGTCAGGGCGTCTCGGTCCGCGCTGTTGCCCCGGCTGAGCAGGTAGTCGATCTCGAAGCCGATCAGCGCCGCCTTCATGGTCAGGGCGTCGTCCTGGACCCCGCGGAGCGAGGTCCGCCCGCGGGCGAAGGTGCCGATGTTGCTGTCCGCCCGTCGGAGGGCCTCGCCCACCTGCTCGATGCGGGACTCGCTGATCTCCAGGTCGCCCTGCTGCGCGTCCATCGCCCGATACACGTCCACCGCCCGGGCCATGGCTTCGTCATCGACCAGGATCTCCGCGGCGAAGGGAGGCAGCCCGCCATCGACCGTGGCCTGGTCGCTGGAGGTGGCCGCGAGGCGCCGGAAGTAGCCGATCGGATCTTCCCGGTTGACCTTGAGCAGGTCCAGCTTCTCTTCGATCGGCGTGTAGTCCTCCACCACCGACTCGTAGGAGGACAACGCCTCTTCCCGACGCCCCTCCTTCATCAGGACATGCGCGCGGGTCAGCTCGAGGTTGACGGCCTCGCGATGGCTGGGAAAGCCCAACAGGAAGATGTCCAGGTAGTCGAGGGCCTCGCTCCACCGCTCCTGCTTGACGTAGCTCCACACGAGCTCGTAGAGCTGGTCGGCGTAGTAGGGCGAGCCCTTGGGGATCTGCTGGTAGGCCTCGGTCGCCATGGCGAAGTCCCCCACCTCGTAGGAGATCCGGCCCACAGCCATCCAGGCCAGCTCGCTCACCACCGCATCGCTGACGTCGCCGGTGCCGGTGGCCTCGACGACCTTCTGGAACTCGCCGATGGCCTCTGGGAACTTGCCCTGCTGGCTGAGCATCATGCCCAGGAAGTACCTGCTGCGCAGGTAGCTGCTGGACTCGGGTAGGACGCTGGCGAACATGGCCTGGGCGCGGGCGTCCTGGCCCTGCCGCCAGAGGCTCTTGGCCACCGTGTACTTGATGAAGTCCGTGGCCGGCACCCGTCCGGAGACGATGTAGGCCTGGTAGACCTCGTTGAAGGCCTCGTCGTCGCGGGTCAGGCCATGGACCTCGAGCAAGCGACGAACGGCGTCGGCGAAGAACGGGTGCGCCGCACCCTCGGCCAGCACCTTCTGGTAGGCCTCGGCCGCGGTGCCCAGGTTTCCGAGCTCGAAGAGGCACTCGGCCAAGTACCACTCGCTGTCCTGGTGGAGCGCCCGAACGACCAGCGCCTGCGAGTCGACCAGGGTGTAGAAGGTCAGCGCGGCAGGCTCGTACTGGCCCACCAGGAACTGGTAGACCGCCTCTTCGAACCGATATCGAGCCTCGACCGAGCCGATCAGGCCCCGGCGACGGCTGAAGTCCATGCCGAGCTCGTCGACCTTGGTCTCCAACCCGACCACCCGCGCGTCGATGTCGATCAGGCGCGACTGGAGGTTGCCGGCGGCCAGCGCCGACGAGGGGCAGAGGGCGATCAGCCCCACGAGGCCGAGCCCGAAGCCCGAGAGACGTCGCAGGGAGATGGCCATCCTACTGCTCACCCGAGGCGTCCAGCGAGCGGGTGCAGCGGACATCGAAGGCGACCGCCGGCCGCTCGACGAAGGATCGCGTCATGCCCCCGCGCTCCTGGGCGTCGACCCGGATCGCGCAGGTGTCGCCGTCCTTGACCTCGAACGTGGCGTTCGCTTCGACGTTGAAGCTGATCTCATCGACGTAGCTGAAGACCCCGCCGCTGCCCTGCAGGTTCATGGTGACGCTGAGGTTGTGCGTCCCGGCCTGGATCGGCCCGTCGAAGATCTTGATCTCCCGCACCCCGTCCAGTCCCCCCTCGGCGGCGGTCCGCGAGTACCGGGCCTGCCCATCCACGTAGTAGGAGAGGGACTCCACCTTGTAGGAGCGGCCCAGGCTGTTGACGTGGGTGATCGTCCCCCGCGAGCCCGTGTCGGTGCCCTGGGCGACGATCTCCGCCAGCAGCTGGAGCGTCGCCTTCGAGCGGAAGACCCGCTCCTTGAGCGAGTTCACCTGCTCCTCGATGGAGAGGAGCTCCCGGTTGATGTCGGTGGGCGCCTCTTCCGTAGAGGTGAGCGTAGAGGCGACAGGCTCCGACGACGGGGGGGTCGCCTCGCCTTGCGCATAGGCCACGGAGCCGGTGGAGCAGATTCCGAGGATCAGAGCAGTCCCGCTAAATCGAGTCATGGCAGGCACTATCGGCTCCTCCGCACGAGGATTGAATTTCGATCGCTCTCGCGGGCAGGCACAGCCCTGTCGCGAGAAACCCTCTGGCGTCTACTCCATGCGATCGACACCGGCAAACCGTCGGCTCCGAACCACGGGACTTTGAGGGCACCGGTTTCCGCCAGGAGGGCGCCGGAGAGATGGGTCTTGGGCTCGGGCATCAAGGTGCAGTCTCGCCTGAACGCGGCGGCAGCGCCAGCAAGGCTTCCGTAAAGCGGTCCTGGAGAGCCCGAACCGGGCTGGTCGATCCGCTGAAGCCGTTGACCAGGAAGGCGAAGGCGTAGGTCCGCCCATCGCCGGCGTGGATGTAGCCGGCGAGGCAGAAGACGCTGTTCAGGGAGCCCGTCTTGCCGCGCATCATGGCGGCGTCACCCGAGCCCAGCCGCCGCCGGAGGGTGCCGTCCACCCCGGCCACCGCCAGGCTGGCCTGAAACTCGGGACCGACGCGCTTGTCGTGGTACAGGTCGACCAGGACCGCGGTCAGGTGGCTGGGACGCATCAGGATGTCCCGAGAGAGCCCGGATCCGTTGACAAGGTTGAACTCGCCGCGGGGCACGCCCAGTGACTCCAGGTAGCCGGCCATCACCTCGATGCCCGAGGTGGTGCTGCCCGGCGCCCGGCTGCTGGCGCCGCCGACGGTCTTGAGCACCTGCTCGGCGACGATGTTGCTGGACTGCTTGTTCATGACCGACAGCACGCTGTTCAGGGCGTCGGATCGATGCCGGACCAGCAGCACGGCGTCGGACGGCACGGTCCCCCGGACGGCCTTGCCCTTCCACTTGACTCCCCGGTCCTTGAGCATTCGCTCGAAGACTGAGATGAAGTGCGCCGTAGGATCGGCGATCGAGCGATAGACGCGCGAAGACTCCGCGCCCAGCGGCACGTTGCCGCTGACCGTGAAGGCGACGCTCAGGCCATCCTTGGACACCTCGCGCTCGACCTTCAGCCAGGCCCGCGAGCGAGCGCTTCCGGTCGTCGTCTGGTTGATGATCTCGACCGCCGCGGAGGGGGTCTCCAGGTCGACCCGGGCCGGCAGACCCGCCTCGGCCGCCGGGCCGATCACCAGGCAGGTGGTGTTCTGGTTGACGCTGAGCGCGCCCAGGGGGGCGAAGTAGGCGGGCCCGTTGGCCTCGTCCACGCCCTTGTTCCATCCAGGGATGAGGCCGTTGTCGGAGTAGCCGGTGTCGTCGAAGACCAGCGAGCCGTCGATCTCCACGATGCCCAGGGTGCCCAGGTCGCGCTGGATCTTCCAGATGTCCTCGACCACGAGGGTCGGATCTCCGCCCCCCAGCACGTAGAGGTTGCCTTGGAGCACTCCCTCGGGGGAGATCTCGCCGCCCCCCAGCACATCGGTCTGGAAGCGGAAGCCCGAGCCCAGGGTTCGCAGCGCCACGGCGGCGGTCAGGACCTTGGTCACCGAGGCGGGGACCAAGGCGACGTCGGGCTGATGGGACCAGACCTCCTCGCCGCTGTCGACGTCGACCACCTGGATCCCGACGCTGGCGGAGGAGAAGAGCCGAGCCTCCAGGAGGGGATCGAGCGCCTCGGCGATGGGCGAGGCCTTGGGGGCATCCACCGCGCCCTCCTGCCCGTAGGCAGCTGGGAGCAGGGCGGCGAATACCAGCAACAGGCAGAAGATGAGCGCGGGCATGGGGCGAGATCAGCTCGGAGCGGTTGGGTCGACGGGCTCATGGAGCGTCCCGACCAGGATATCATTGCGGCCTCCTGCCCGAGGGGTGCCGGGGGACCACGGAGACTCATGTTCGCGCTTCGGATGCTCACGATCCTCGCCTGCGCACCGACGCCGGCCTTGGCCCAGGCGAGCCTCAGCTCCCCCGAACGGCCAGTGCTGCCAGCCTTCGCCTCCGCCGGCGAAGACGGCGCGGCCACTCTCTGGGTCAACCCCTCGGCCCTGGCCTTCGATCCCGATCCCAGCTCCTGGCTGGGCTGGAGCCAGGCGGGGCTCGACCGCCCGGGCACCGTCAGCGGCGCGATCCAGCGTGGCCCGGTAGCATTCGGCGCGCTCTACCGGAATGGAACGGGCGACGACGGCTGGCTCTCCATCGCCAACGGGGTCGGGGTCAAGCTCAGCAAGCGCATCGCGCTGGGTGTCGGCGTCGGCTGGCAGATCCCCGAGGGCCCCGAGAACAACTTCCTCACCTGGGACGCCACCCTGGGCTGGCGGCCCGCCCAGTGGCTGGGCGTCTCGCTGATCGCCAACAACCTCAACGACCCCGGGGCCGACCTCGGCGTCTACCAGAACTTCGGCGGCGGCGTCGCCTTTCGACCCTTCGACGGCAAGCTGCTGCTGGGCGTCGACTACCGGCAACGCGACCTGAACGCCGCAGGCAGCGGCCGCTTCTCCGCCACCGCCCGGATCGAGCCGACCGACGGCCTGGTGCTGCGGGTGCAGGGAGACCAGACGGGGACCCTGGGGGCCGGCGTCGAGCTCTTCTGGGGCCGGGTCGGCGTCGGGGCCCTGGCTGCCGCCGACGTCCAGGATGGCTTCGAGAACGGCCTGGGAATGGGCTACCTGATCACCGGCGACGGCGACCGCGGGCTCTTCGACTACGGCCGCCGGGTGGCGGTCTTCGAGCTCGACGGGGCCTTCCCCTACCAGCGACCGACCGGCCTCCTCGCCCGCCCCGACGAGACCTGGCTTCACCTGCTGCGCCGCATCGAGCTGGCCATCGCGGACCCCGCCGTCCGCGGGATCGTCATCACGATCGACCGGGCCCCCTCCTCCTGGGCGCGGGCGGCCGAGCTGCGCGCCCTGATGAAGGAGGCCCGCACCAAGGGCAAGCTCACCGCCGCATGGCTGGGTCGTGACGCCGGCAACCTGGCCTACATGCTGGCGACCAGCGCCGACCGGGTCGTCCTGCATCCTGCGGCCAACCTCGACCTGATCGGCCTCTCGATGGAGCTGACCTACCTGCGCGGCACCCTCGACCTGATCGGCGTCGAGGCCCAGTACGTCAAGCGCTCCGAGTACAAGGCCGCCCCCGAGCAGTGGACGCACCACGGCCCCAGCGAGCCCTCTCGCGCCCAGCTCGACGCGATGCTCGACGAGCTCGACGGCCAGCTCGTCCAAGCCATCGCCGAAGGCCGCGCCCGCAGCCCGGAGCAGGTCCGCGGCTGGATCGAGCAAGGCCCCCTCAGCGCCGAGGTCGCCATGGAGCGCGGGCTGATCGACTCCATCGCCTACGCCGAGGAGCTCGAGGGGCACCTGGAGCAGTCCTTCCGGCGCAACCTGGACCTGGAGCGCACCTACCGCCTTGACGACAGCGTGACTGGCTGGCCCTCGGCCCGCGAGATCGCCATCATCTACGTCGACGGGGTGATCGTCTCGGGCAACAGCTCCCCCGGTGGCCTCTTCGGCACGCGGACCGCCGGCTCGGCGACGATCGTCCGGCAGCTCGACGAGGCCCGCCAGGACGACGCCGTCCACGCCATCGTGCTGCGCGTCGACAGCCCCGGTGGCTCGGCCTACGCCAGCGACGAGATCTGGAAGGCCACCCAGCGGGTCGTCGAGTCGGGCAAGCCCCTGGTCGTCAGCATGGGCGGCGTGGCCGCCAGCGGGGGCTACTACGTCGCCGCCGGCGCCGACGCGATCTACGCCCAGCCCGGCACGATCACCGGCAGCATCGGGGTCTTCAGCGGCAAGTTCAACCTGCAAGGCTTGCAGGAGCAGCTCGGCATCCAGACCGAGATCCTCGCCCGCGGCCGCTACGCCGCGATGTACACCACCTCCCGCCCGCTCGACGAGGCCGAGCTGGAGGTGCTCGACCGCCAGGTCGGCGCCACCTACGACCAGTTCAAGGATCGCGTGGCCCAGGGCCGCTCGATGAGCCCCGAGCAGGTGGAGGAGGTCGCCCGCGGCCGGGTGTGGACCGGCCAGGCCGCTCGGGACGTCGGCCTGGTCGACGAGCTCGGCGGTCTGAACGAGGCGATCCAGCACGCCCGCGCCTCGGCCCGCATCCCCGTCGGCGCCGTGGTCGAGCTGGTCTCCTACGGCGATCGGGAGTTCGGCCCCCTCCCTCGGCGCGCCGTGCAGAGCCTGGTCCGCGCCGGCGTCGGCGAGGGCTCGCTCCAGGCTCTCGAAGCCCCCGAGCTGCCCGCCCTGCTCCAGTCCGCCCAGACCTGGAACCAGCTGTCCCAGGACCCCGTCTGGGCCTTGCTGCCCTGGAGCATCGAGATCCAGTGAGCGAGCCCGCGCCCCCCCGCCAGATCGGACGCATCCTGGTGGTCGACGACGACCGCTCGGTTCGCACCGCCCTGCAGGTCAACCTGCGCAAGGCGGGCTGGGAGGTCGAGCTGGCGACCGACGGCGACGAGGCCTTCGGGCGCCTGCGCGAGGCCGGCTTCGACATCGTCCTGACCGACGTGATGATGCCGACGATCACGGGCTTGGAGCTGCTCGCTCGGATCCGCTCCAGCTGGCCGGCCACCCGGGTCGTCGTCATGACCGGACACGGCTCCGTCCCCGACGCCGTCGCCGCCCTCAAGGCCGGGGCCGACGACTACATCATCAAGCCGGTCAGCAAGGACGAGCTCCTGGTGATCCTGGCCCGCGCCATGCGCGAGAAGGCCCTGCTGGCCGAGGTGCAGCAGCTGCGCGCCGAGCTGGACGGGCGCTTCGGCTTCGAGAGCCTGATCGGCAACACCACCGTCATGCGCGAGGTCTACGAGCAGGTGGCGGCGGTGGCCGACTCCGATGCCCTGGTCCTGCTCACCGGCCCGACCGGCACCGGCAAGGAGCTCCTCTCCCACGCCATCCACCAGCGCAGCCCGCGGCGCTCGGCGCCCTTCGTGACGGTGAATTGCGGTGCGCTGCCCGAGGGGCTGCTGGAGTCCGAGCTCTTCGGCCACGAGCGAGGGGCCTTCACGGGCGCCGTCCGGCAGCACCTGGGTCGCTTCGAGCAGGCCGAGGGCGGCACCATCCTCCTCGACGAGATCGGCGAGATCCCCCCGTCCACCCAGGTCAAGCTCCTCCGCGTCCTGGAGTCGGGAGAGATCCAGCGGGTCGGCGCCTCCTCCTCCCGCAGGGTGGACGTCCGGGTGGTCGCGGCCACCAACCGCAACCTGCGGGCCGAGGTGAAGGCGGGCCGGCTGCGCGAGGACCTCTACTACCGGCTGAACGTCTTCCACATCGAGGTGCCCGCGCTGCACGAGCGCCTCGACGACCTGCCGCTGCTCGCCAACCACTTCCTCCAGCGCTTCGCCGAGCGCTACAACCGGCCCGCCCGCCGGCTCAGCGCCGCGGCCCTCGATCAGCTGATGAAGCACCGCTGGCCCGGCAACGTGCGCGAGCTGGAGCACACCCTGGAGCGAGCCGTGCTGCTCAGCCGCGGCGAAGAGATCGAGAAGGTCCAGATCAGCCAGTCCGACCTCAGCGAGCCCGAAGGTGGGCCCAGCGCACCGATCGGCACCCTCCCACCCGGCAAGAGCCTCCCTGACGCCCTGGACGACATCGAGCGGGCGACCATCATCGAGGCGCTGCAGCGCGCCGGCGGCGTGCAGGCCCGCGCCGCACGACAGCTGGGAATCTCCCGCAGCAACCTGAACTACCGCATCGGGCGGCTGGGGATCTCCCTGCGCGCGGTCGACTACGACTGAACCGGGGGACGCCCCGCCCGCCCTCAGTCCACGTAGAGCGCGCGGAGCTGGTCGCAGACGGTGCCGTCGCGGCGCATCTCCACCAGCTCGGTCAAGCCGGCCTCGCATTGCTCCAGGGCGTCGTCGACCTGCCGGGGCTCCAGCGCGGTTCGCTGCTCGCTCCAGCCGTCGCGGCAGCTGTCCTGGAAGTCCTGGCGAGAGGTCGCGTCGAGGTCCTCCCAGCCGATGGGCCAGTCGACGATGCACTCCGAGAGGCGATTGCCGATCCGCTCACAGAGCCGGTCGCAAGGGTCCGCCTGGCAGGCGACGAGGAGCGGCAGGGCGAGGATGGTGGCCAGGGACGGAGTTGAACCGCCGACACGGGGATTTTCAGTCCCCTGCTCTACCGACTGAGCTACCTGGCCGAAGATCCTCAACGACATCATGGCCTTGAGAGAGTGGCCTCGCTGCCGCCCGACCGTGTCGAGCGTCGACCGATTATGCCGCCGCCGCGGGGCTGTCAAGAGCTCCTCCGCGCCCCAAGTACACCGTCCCGTTCCCAGCCCACACCGCCCTCTCCCACACCCTCCAGCCCGGCTCCCGCAGCGTGTCCACGGCGGCCTTCACCTTCGACCTGGACGGGACCCTCGCCGACACGGACCGGCTGCGGATCTTCCTGCTCCCGGCGGCCCTGCGGCGCCCGGCCATCTACTCCAAGCTCCAGGCCGGCTTCGAGGAGCTCCGCGGTCAGCGCCGGGCTGACCTGGACGAGGAGCTCTGTCGACGGGTGGCGACGCGCTGCGGGTGCCCCCTCGCCGAGGTCCGGACCGCCCTGCTCGAGGTCATCGACGGCCGCTGGGCCGACTCCTTCCGGCACGCCCGCGTCCCAGAGGGCGTCCTGGGCCTCATCGCCCGGGTCGACCAGCTGGGCTTCGCCAGGGCCGTCGTCAGCGACCACCCCGCCCTGCGCAAGCTGGCGGCGATGCGCCACCCATCCCTGCGACCCGAGCGCTGGGCCGCGATCGTCGACTGTCGCCGCCTCGGCGCGATGAAGCCCCTCCCCGACGGGCTGTACGCCGCCGCCGCCGCGCTCGGCCAGCCCACCGGCGCCCTGGTCCACGTCGGAGATCGCCCCGAGACCGACGGCGCGATGGCGCGCGCGGCCGGCGCCCGCTTCTTCGACGTTCGTGACGCTGCGGCCATGAACGCGCTCCTGAGAGAGCTGGGTTGAGCGGCCCGGTTTGCTCGGGTCGAGGTGAAAAGCGGGTGCAAGTCGCACCGCTCGCGAGTACCATCCGCGGGTATGCGTGACGGCCGCTGGCGCCGCCTCCCCTCCCCTGCCCCCTCGGCCCCTTCCCCATCGGCCCCGAAGGTTCGAATGCGTCCTCTCCTCCTGCCGCTTCGCTCCCTCCTCGGTATCTGCGCCCTGGGCGCCCCGCTCAGCGCCGCCGCGCAGGATCTCCATCCTCCGGGCGCCGTGATCGAGGGCGCGGTCCACGCCGACATCACGCCGGGCGGCTTCGACGCCATCACCGCGCTGCTCCCGGCCCTGGTCCCGACCGGCCTGGAGATCCCCGCCGTCGGAGACTCCTACGAGGGCGTCTTCGGCCAGTGCTGGCTCGGCGGCTACGAGTACAGCCTCACCAACGGCGCGGTCGACATCGCCATCACCAGCGCCAGCCTGGTCCCGCAGTCCGGCTACCTCCAGCTCGACGCCGACATGGAGATCGCCGTCAACTCCGAGGCCTCGCCGCTCAACCTGCTGCTCGCCGTCGAGTGCATCGAGACCGACTGCGACGCCTGGGTCTCGCCCTTCTCGGCCAACATCTCCACGACGCTGGCCCTGCAGGTCACCGGCTCCGGCAGCAGCCGCCAGCTCGACGCCCAGGTCGGCACCATCAACCTGACGCACGGCCTCAGCAGCAGCAACATCGTCATCGACGACTGCTGGATCGGCACGGTCGAGGATGTGCTGGGCTTCTTCGGGCTCTCGATCTTCGACCTGATCCTGCCGCTGGTCGAGGACCAGCTCGCCGGGGCGGTGGCGGACTTCGGCCCCGAGATCGAGGCCCTGATCGAGGAGTCCTTCGCCTCGCTCACCATCAGCGAGACCATCGATCTCGCCGGGTCCGAAGCGACGCTGGAGCTCTACCCCTCGGCGGTCGACATCCAGCCCGCCGGCGTGCGCCTGACCCTGGACGGGAGCATGTCCTCGGTGGCGCCCGCGGACTGCGTGGCCGACTACGACATGGGCGGCTCCTTGATGACGGCCAACGAGCCGCCCGGCCTGGGCACCGCGCCGGCCGAGATCGGCAGCGACTTCCACGCCGGGATCCTGATCTCCGACGACTTCGGCAACCAGGCCCTCTACAGCGCCTGGCGCGGCGGCCTGCTCTGCTACACGCTGGACGAGAACGCCGACATCGGCATCCCGATCACCACCAGCCTGCTGGGGCTGCTGGCGGGCGACTCCTTCGACGAGCTCTTCCCCACCAGCGCTCCGATGGTGCTCCAGACCCGGCCCAAGGCCCCGCCGACACTCGAGTTCAGCGGTGAGCACGACCTCGGGATCGAGGTCGAGCAGCTGGGGCTGGAGTTCTACGCCGAGCTCGACAACCGCATGGCGCGCGTCCTGGCGGTCGATCTCGACGCCCTGGCCGGGGTCGACCTCGAGCTGGACGGCGCGACCGGCGCCCTGGCGATCAACGTCGCCCTGAGCGGCGAGGACGTCATCCCCTCCGTCACCCACAACGAGTTCGTGCCCGACGCCTCGGCCGAGATCGAGGCCCAGTTCTCGGGCGTCTTCGACAGCCTGGTCGGCAGCCTGATCGGCGGCCTGGTCGGCGACCTCGCCTTCAACCTGCCCTCGATCGAGGGCCTGGGCCTGACCAGCCTGGAGACCGCCGCGGCCGGCCCGGCCGGCGACTGGCTCGGCGCCTACGCCACCCTGGGCCCGGTCAGCTACACCAGCGCCGGCTGCGGCGAAGACGGCGGCGGCTGCGACATGGGCTGCGCCTCCGGCTCCCGCGCCCCGGGCTCTGGCTGGCTGCTGCTCGGCCTCCCCCTGGCCCTGGCCGGGCTGCGCCGGCGCCCGGGGGCTTAGTCCGCGAGACCCGGCTCGAAGCGCAGGTCCCGAAGCACCGGCTCTGCCGCTCGTCGACCCTCGGCCAGCGCGCCCTCCGGCAGGTGCAGCTCGACCTGGGCGGTCGCGCCTGGCCCGGGGATCAGCCACCCTTGGACCAGGGCGCCGTCGGGCTGGAGCGGGGTGCAGCTCCCCACGCTCAGCGCCTCGGCGCCGCCACGGTCCCGGTAGCGGGCCCGATCCACGAAGGTCCAGCGGCAGCCGCTGCGGGGCCGAAACCCGTCGGCCGCGCCGCTGAAGGCCCAGACCTCCAGCCAGCTGCCGGAGGCTTCGTGGACGAGGGTCAGGCGAATGCTGCCATCGTCTCGCCCCGGTCGGGCGACCCAGCCCTCGGGCACCGGCACCGAGAAGCCCCAGCGACCATCGACGAACCGCCCGGCGACCACGAGGCCGGCGGGCTGGACCTGCTCGACCGCGGGGGCGTCCTCGACGGGCGCTGCGGGGCCCGTGCGGCGGCAGGAGCAGGAGGCCAGGGCGAGCCAGAGCAGGATCACCGTCGGCCCTGGCGGAGCGACGCGAGCGCCTGGCGGTGGGCCTCGCCGCCCCACAGCTCCAGGAAGGCGGCCCGCTCTTCGTCCGCGGAGCCGGTCCGCACCAGCCGGAGGGCGGCGGCGACGGCCTGCGGCGGGTGGCGGGTGAGCTGAAGCGCCAGGGCCCGCGCCCGAGCGGCGGCCTCGCCATCCTCGACCACCTCGTCCACCAGGCCGATGCCCCGCGCGGCCTCGGCCTCCAGCGGCTCGGCCTCCAGCAGCAGCCGCAGGCTCGCCCGGCGGCCGACCCGACGCAGCAGCCGCAGGCCGCCGCCCCAGCCGGGGCTCAGGCCCAGGCGGGCCTGCACGAAGCCCAGGCGGGCCGAGCGCCCCGCGACCACCACGTCGCAGGCCATCAGCAGCTCGGCACCACCGCCCAGGGCCACCCCCTCGACCGCACCGATCACCGGGCAGGGCAGCGCCTCCACCCGATCCAGGCAGCCGGACATGAAGGCCTGCATCCCCGCGGCGGCCCCCTCCCCCAGCAGGCTCCCGCGAACCGCGGCCAGGTCGCCGCCAGCGCAGAAGGCCGCGCTCCCCTCCCCTCGCAGGATCAGCGCTCGGGGCGGCTCCTGCTGCAGTCGGTCGACCGCCTCGCCCAGGTCGGCCATCATCCCCGGACCGACCGCGTTGCGCGCCTGCGGGTGGTCGAGGACCAGCTCGGCCAGCTCGCCCTGACGCTCCAGGCGGATCCGCCCTCCCCCCCGAGGCAGCTGCTGCGGTCGCCAATCTGTGGACACGGCCCCTCTCCTCGACGGCGCAGCCTTGTGGCCGACGAGCGGCCCGCATATCCTCCCCCACCACCCCACCGGGCACCCGGAGTCTCCATGCGCGCGCTCTTCCTCCTCCCCGCTCTGCTCCTCCTGCCCGCCTGCGGTGGGATCGGTGGAGACCTCGCCGGAGGCGACTTCAGCCCCGTCCAGGGCTTCTTCGGCGGCCCCTTCATCGTCTTCTCCAACCAAGCCATCGACTGCATGGATCTGTGGTGGGTCAACAAGAACTACGACGAAGACGAGGTCCCCTGGGACCAGAGCTTCGACATCCTGCAGATCACCTTCAACAACGCCGACGTCGTCGAGGGCACCTTCGACGTCTCGGGCGTCTCCCCGGTCTCGGCCGCCCGGCTGATCGGCGAGGGCGACACCTTCGACATCGACGACGTCAGCTCGGGCCTGCTGATCATCGACAAGGTCAAGGAGAACTCCAAGGTCAGCGGAGAGGCCGAGCTCCAGCTCGGCAGCGGGATCATCAGCGGCAGCTTCTCGGTCGGCCACTGCGTCAACCTCAGCAGCGCCTATTGAGCGTCGGCTCGCCGCTCCTGATCCTGCTGGCGGGCGGGCTGAGCGCCTGCGGTCGGTCCGAGCCCCCTCCGGCCCTCCCCCCGACGGTCTCCCCCCCGCCGATGAGCACGCCCTCGTCGGTCCCCGCGACCGAGCTCTGGGCCCGAACCGACCGGGTCGAGGGCTCTGCCTCTGAAGGGTCGGTCGCCGAGGGGGCGGTCCTGCCCGGCGCCCGCGAGGCCCTCTCCCGCTGCAAGGGCCGGGAGCCCTGCGTGTTGGAGCGCTTTCGCAGCGAGTCCACGGGCGCCACCCTGCTGCTGCTGCGGAGCGGCCCGGAGCTGCTCCGCCTGGATCCCCCGGAGTCCTGGCAGGCCGAGTGGTCGTCGGCCTCCCTGCTGCTCCGCGCCTGCCTGGGCGACCCGCTGGGTCCGAGCCCGGCGGAGGACCCCGGCGCGCTGCGCGTCCTGGAGCAGCAGGGAGAGGCCTGGCGCTGGCGGATCTGGCTGTCGGGCGAGAACCGCTGCCGGCTGGAGGGCGAGCTGAAGCTGGAGGCGAGGCAGGATCGGGTCGACACCCGCTCGCTCAGCTCCGACGGCCTGCCCTGGCTGGAGGGGGGGATCGACCGGGCCCGCGCCTTGCTGCGCGAGCAGTACGGCCTGCCTATTGCTGAATGAAGGGCCGCAGAGAGACCCGCAGATCGTCCAGCCGCGCGGGGGGATCGGCGATCCGGCGAAGCACCCCGCGCAGATCCGGCCGGTCCTGATCGCGCAGGGCCAGCGCGAGCTCGACCTCGCCGCCGGCGTCCAGCGGGCTGAAGGCGCCGGTCCGCCCGACCAGGACGATCCCGTGGTCCTCGAAGAGGTTGACCAGCCTGTGAAAGCGGGCGTGGGCGCCCTGGGTCCAGGCGGGTTGGAACTCGACCAGCCGCTCCAGCCGGGGCTCCTGGTCGGAGAAGCTGCCGATGCCCAGGCGCCGGGCGGCCTCGGCCGACTCGCGCGCGAGGCCGTCGAGGTCGGGGGTCGGCTGGTCCGCGCGCAGGGTGGAGAGGAAGAGGGCGTACTCCTTGATGCCGTAGGGTGAGATCACGCCCCAGAAGGGGGCGTCCTTGTCCAGCACGTGCAGCTCTTCGGGCAGGCCGTCGACCTCTCCCTTCAGGCAGAGCACCAGCAGGTCGGCGCTGACGAGGCCCTCGGCGTCCCGCTCCAGCGGCTCGCGCAGGGGCTCGGGCAGCCAGGAGAGCACCGTCGCCGGCCCGCGGGCCACCCATAGCGGGCCCTCGACCGGCACCTGCTCGCCGCCGGCCAGCCGCACCGAGGCGACCCGGTCCCCCTTCAGCTCGATGCCCTCGACCCGGACCCCGCTGCGGACCTGCCCCCCGCTGGCCAGGATGGCCTGCTCGGCAGCCTCCAGCGAGACCTGGCTGCGCCCGCCGGCGACCTGGTGGGGGCCGCGGTCGGCGATGGCGTGGTGATGACGGGCCAGGGCGGCGCCGAGCTGCTCGGCCGGGACGCCCCAGCGGCGGCTGGCCCAGGGCTGCAGCAGCAGGCGCCAGGCCGGCTCGCCCATCCGGCGGACCACCCAGTCGCGGTAGCTGCGCTCTTCCTTGCCGGTGCCGGACAGCTCGCTGGAGCGGAGCTCCTTGCGCGCCTGGATCAACCCCATGGCCAGGGGCAGCCGCCAGGCGGCCGGACCGAAGACCGGGGCGTCCCGACGGCGCAGCGGCAGGTGCCAGGTGCGGCCGGCGAGCTGGATCCCGCGCCCGATCCCCGGAGCCTCCACCAGCGGGCCGAAGACCTGCTCGGCCACCGAGCGCACCTCGTCGCTGGTGCGCATCCGCCCGGTGTTCTGAGGAAGATCCGGGTGGACGAGGCCGCTGGCACCCGGTCCCGCTTGCAGCAGGGTCACCGCGTGCCCCGCCGTCGACAGCACCGCGGCCGCACGCAGCGCGTCCGGTCCGACTCCGATCACCACCCGCTGACCCATCCTGCACCCCGAGATTTGCGCCGCCCGTCCAAGGCGACGTCGGTCCCGGGGAGGAATATCATGCTGGGCCCGCCGCATTGGAGCTCCCCATGTCCTGGCCCCCCAAGGGACCGCTGCCCACCGTCGATGTCCTCGTCCTGCGAGAGGTCCAGGGCCAGCCGGGCCTGGTCCTGGTGAGGCGCCGGAACCCTCCGCAGGGCTGGGCGCTGCCGGGGGGCTTCGTGGACGAGGGCGAGCGGGTCGAGGACGCCGCGCTCCGCGAGCTGACCGAGGAGACCGGCCTCGTCGGCAGCCTGCGCTGCCTGTTCGGCGTCTACTCCGACCCCTCCCGCGACCCGCGCCGCCACACCATGTCCGTGGTCTACATCGTCGACGCGCCGGGCGAGGCGCTCGGCGCCGACGACGCCGCCGAGGCCGCGGTGGTACACGGCGAGGAGCTGCGCCGGCTGGCCCGAGGGGAGGCCGGACCGCAGGGGCTGGCGCTGGCCTTCGACCACTCCGTGATCGTCAGCGATCTGCTGGACTGGCTGGACAGCGGTCAGCTCCCCTCGCCTCGCTCCTCGGCCTCCGCGCGTCGGTAGATCGCCACCGCGCTGTCGCCGTAGCGGCGCTGGCGGTCCAGCAGCAGCCCGCCGGCCTCGGGGGGCAGCGCGGCCCCGGCGCGGTGCTCGATCAGCAGCGTCGAGGAGCAGACCTGTGCCGCCAGCAGCAGCCAGCGCTCGGGCGGATCGGCGTAGGGGGGATCGACCAGGACCAGGTCCCAGCGCCGGTCGCCGCGCAGCAGGCGCTCGGCCTCTCCCCCCAGCAATTCGACCGAGAGGCCCAGCTCCCGCACTGTGCGCCGCAGGTGGGCCAGGACCCGGGGGTCACGATCGAGCAGGGTCAGGGAGGAGGCCCCCCGGCTGAGCGCCTCGAAGCCGAGCAGACCGGAGCCGGCGCAGACGTCCAGGACGCTCCGTCCGCTGAGATCCTGCCCCAACATCGAGAAGATGGCCTCGCGCACTCGCTCGGCGGTCGGACGGACGTGGTCGACCGGCGGGGCGGGCACCTGCCGCCCCCGCAAGGAGCCGCCCGTGATGCGCACCGGGGCTACTCCGGCGCGGAGGGGGTCGAGGCCCCTGGCTGCTCGGAGTGAGACGGCAGCTCGGAGCGGGGCGGCAGCACGATCGGCGGGGTGTCGGCCCGGGGCTGGGGCGGACCGACGCTCCAGGAGCAGCGCCCCTCGACGCAGCCGCACTCCTTCAGGATGGAGAAGCAGGGCAGGACCTCGCAGGTGCCCATCAGGCCCTCGACCGCGGCGACCGTGGCGCAGACCTCGCCGCTGCACCCGCCCGTGCGGCAGTCCGCGTCGGTGCTGCACTCGCCGTCGGCTTCGGGTCCCTCGACCCGCTCGCGACACTGGGCGTAGAGGGCGTCGACGTCGACCTCTTGGAGGGGCAGGGCTGCTGGGGCCGGCAGGGCCGGCGGGGCTGCTGGGGCCGGCAGGGCCGTCGGGGCCGCGGGGACTTCGGCCGAAGCGGGGGTGGGAGCCTCCGCGATCGGAGGCGGCGCCGAGGCCGTCCGGCAGCCGAACGAGAGCAGCAGGGCCAGCGCGACCGCCAGGGATCGAGAACTCATCCGCATCGTAGCCTCCTGCCGCGGGCCTAACCGACGCTCGGCCGGCGCGGTCGCGGGCCTCTCTGGCGGCCTCCGCCCGCCGCCAGACGGGGCCCTGACGCAGAAATGGCGAGCGCGCTGAAAAGTGAGCCTTGTGTGCGCAGCGGGGAGGCATTAGAGCGGCGCCCTTCCGAGGAGCTGGGTGGGCTTACGCCTCTCTCCTCAGCCGGAGATCGAATGAGCCAACTCAAGCGCACCCTGATGCTGGCCACGCCTGTCCTGGCCTCCGTATGCGCCATGGTCCTGTGGAACAGCCAGGTCCAGGCTGACAGCCCGGCCGAGGACGAGGCCTTTCCCCTCGCCACCCACGACCTGCTGCCGCACCCTTCGGGTCGGCACGTGGCCTTCGGTCGGGTCGACCCCAACGAGATCATCGAGCAGCCCATCCAGTACTCCCACATGCTTCATGCGGGCACGCTGAACATCCAGTGTGAGTACTGCCACACGATGGCCCGCAAGTCGATCCACGCGGGCGTCCCGCCGACCGAGACCTGCATGGGCTGCCACAAGGTGGTGGACGCGACGGATCGGCCCGAGCTCGAGAAGCTCAAGGGCTACTGGGAGCGCGGCGAAGAGATCCCCTGGGTGAAGGTACACGACCTCCCGGACTTCGTGTACTTCAACCACAAGCGTCACGTCACCGCGGGCGTGCAATGCGAAGAGTGCCACGGCCAGGTCAAGGAGACCATGACCGTGGCGCAGCGTGTTTCCTCGCTGAACATGGGTTGGTGCCTCGAGTGCCACAAGACCCACCCCAGCGTGGACGAGAACTACGGCGCACAGGCGGAGCTCCGCCGGGCCGAGATGAAGGACTGCTACACCTGTCACAAGTGAGCGGAGCCATGTCGATCGATCGACGCGACTTCCTGAAGGCGTTGGGCGTGGCCGGTGCGGCCACAGCGGCGGGGTGCGACTACAACTCGCCCGTTCCGATCCCGGCACCTCTGAATTTCCTCGAAGACCCCTACGTACCTTACGAGAAGGTGCTGCCCTACGTCGTCCAAGACGAGCAGGTCGTCACGGGGGTTCGCAATCACATCGCGACCCGCTGCGACGAGTGCTCGGCGGGCTGCGGCGTGGTCGCCAGCCTTCGTGAAGGCCGCGTGACCCAGGTCGAGGGGAACGCCCGGGAGCCCATCTCCGGCGGCAACATCTGCGCCAAGGGGGTCGCGGGCATCCAGGCCACCTACAGCCCGGACCGCTTCACCGGCCCGCGGCGTGCGGGTCAGCCGACCACCTGGGACGAGGCCATCCAGACCATCGGCGGCGCCCTCAAGGGTGCCGTGGGCGGCATCGCCTGGCTGGGCCGTCCTCGGACGGGCAGCCTGGGCGCGCTGATCGGACGGGTGCTCGGCGCCGGCTGGGGACGGATCGCGATGTGGGAGCCGCTGGGTCCCGACGCGCTGCGCGCCGCGGTCCGGGCCCTCTGGGGCGTCGAGAACCTGCCGACCTGGCACCTCGCCGCCGCTCACACGGTCGTCTCCTTCGGCGCCGACTTCACGGCCTCCTGGCTCTCTCCGGTCGAGCACAGCCGCGGCTGGGCCGACAGCCGGGACCCCGCCAAGGGCGGCTTCGTCAGCCGGACCGTCTTCGTCTCGCAGCGCCTGGGCAGCTCCGGCGTCCTCGCGGACGTGCACCTCTCCCCGCAGCTCGGCGCCGAGGTCGACGTCGCCCTGGCGCTCGCGAAGCTGGTCGCCACCAAGCGATCCTACACGGGCCCCGCCGCGTCGGCCTTCGCCTCGGTGGACCCCGCCGCGGTGGCCACCAAGAGCGGGATCAGCGCCGAGCGGCTCGAAGAGCTGGCTGGCTGGCTGGCCGAGCACCCCAGCGCGATCCTGCCCGGGTCGGCCACCGACTCCTCCGATCCCACCGCCCTGGCCACCGCGGTCATGATCCTCAACGAGGTCTGCGGGAACATCGGCAAGACCGTGCGCTTCGGCGACGAGCACCGCGTAGCGGGCTTCGCCAGCACCGAGCAGGTCCGCCTGCTCCTCGAAGACTGCGCGGCCGGCAAGGTCAAGGTCCTCTTCATCGACGACCTGGATCCCGTCTTCAACCTCCCCACCGGCATCGACGTCGCGGCCGCGCTGGCCAAGGTCGAGACGCTGGTTGTCTTCGCCAACGAAGAGAACGAGAGCACGGTCGATGGGGCCTGGGTCCTGCCGCCGGGCACCACGGTCGAGACCTGGGGCGACGCCACGGCGCGCACCGGACACTACGTCGTCCAGCAGCAGGCCATGCGCCCCCTGCACGACACCCGCGCCCTGGGCGACATCCTCCTCGGCCTCGCCAAGGTCGCAGGGGTCCCCACCCGGCCCCCCGCCGATCCGGCGACCGAGCTGGCGGTGGACCCGGCCGCGGCGGTGCAGCCCGCCGCGATCATGGGGCCCGACGTCGACGCTCCGGACTACAAGAGCTGGCTCGTCGCCTGGTGGCGGGCCGAGGTCTGGGCCACGCATGGCCAGCCCGGCGGCGACTTCGACAGCTGGTGGGTCAGCACCCTCAAGGACGGCGGCTTCTTCCCCGGCGTGGCCGAGGCTCCGGCCCCGGCGATCGCCCCGGTGGCCGCTCCGACCGTCGACGGCGCGCCCGCGGGCGACGGCGCCTACACCCTGATGGTGTTCGCCCACCCCTTCCTCCACGATGGACGCCACGCCAACAAGCCCTGGGCGCAGGAGGTCCCCGAGCCGGTGAGCTCGTACGCCTGGACCACCTGGGCAGAGATCCACCCCAGCACGGCCGAGAAGCTCGGCCTGACCAAGACCGACACGGTCAAGGTCTCGGCGAACGGCGCCGAGATCGAGGTCGACTGGTTCCCCAGCAAGGGCATCCGGCCCGATGTGGTCGCGGTCGTGCTCGGCAACGGCAAGAAGAAGGGCGGCCGGTACACCCGCTACGGGGCCAACCCGATGCGGCTGCTGACGGCGGCGACGGACCGCGGCGGGGCCATGCGCTTCGTCACGACCAAGGGCTCGGTGGCCAAGACCGGGAAGGAGCGCACCAACCTGCCCTACCTGGGCAGCTTGGACCAGCAGGGTCGCTACATCAACTACGTCGTCTCCAAGGACGACCTCGGGACGGGCGACAAGCCGGGCAGCATCCTGCCCCACCACCACCCCCCCGTGGATGAGCGGCTGACCAAGGCCGGGCTGAACGACATGTTCCCCGAGCCCAACCACCCGACCTACCGCTTCGCGATGGCGGTCGATCTGAACCGCTGTACGGGCTGCGGCGCCTGCATGACGGCCTGCCACTCCGAGAACAACATCCCGGTCGTCGGCCCCGAGCAGTTCGCCAAGTCCCGCTACATGGGCTGGATCCGCCTCTCCCGCTACTGGGAGGGCGACGGCGAGACCCCCGATGTGCGCTTCCAGCCGGTAATGTGCCAGCAGTGCAGCCACGCGCCCTGCGAGGGCGTCTGCCCGGTCCTGGCGACCTACCACAACATCGACGGCCTCAACGCCATGATCTACAACCGGTGTGTGGGCACGCGCTACTGCGCGAACAACTGCCCCTACACCGCGCGGCGGTTCAACTTCCACACCTACCGCTGGCCCGACAGCTTCAACCTCATGCTCAACCCCGAGGTCTCCACCCGGGACATGGGCGTGATGGAGAAGTGCACCTTCTGTGTGCAGCGCACGCGCGAGATCAAGGACCGCTACCGGGACCAGGGCTTCACGGTCACCGTTCCGCACGAGGCGCTCGACGAGCTGACCGCCTGCGCCAAGGCCTGCCCGGCCGACGCGATGGTCTTCGGCAACGCCAAGGTGCCGGAGAGCACGGTCGCCAGGCAGTTCGCCGAGCCTCGCGCCTACGCGATGCTGGGCGAGCTGAACAACAAGCCCGGCGTGCGCTACCTCGCGCGCATCAACCACATCCCCAGCCTCGCCCACCACGGCGGACAGGGCGAAGACCATGGGACCGGTTCCCATGATCCTGCCAAGTCCGGCGGCGATCACCACTGATTCGAGCGGAGCCAGCCGTGAACGGTATCACCTACGGCGCAGTCACACGCGACATCCTGCGCCCGCTGTTCAAGCCCTCGGCAGCCTACCTGGGCCTGCTCGGCCTCTCCCTCGCCATCATGGCTTGGGGTGGGTACTGCTGGTACGTCCAGCTCGTCCACGGACTGGGCGTGGCCGGCTACCAGCCACCGGTGTTCTGGGGCGTGTACATCACGACCTTCGTGTTCTGGATCGGTATCGGCCATGCCGGCACGCTGATCAGCGCGATCCTCTTCCTGTTCCGAAGCCGCTGGCGTACCGGCGTCTACCGGGCGGCAGAGGCCATGACGATCTTCGCGGTCATGACGGCCGGCCTGTTCCCGGCGATCCACGTCGGCCGGGCCTGGAACGCCTACTGGCTGTTCCCCTACCCGAACCAGCGCGAGCTCTGGCAGAACTTCAAGAGCCCGCTGATGTGGGACGTCTTCGCCGTCTCGACCTACTTCAGCGTCTCGACCATCTTCTTCTACATCGGCCTCATCCCCGACCTCGCCGCCGTCCGTGACAAGACCAGCGGCCTCATCAAGAAGATGTACACCCATATGTCCCTGGGCTGGCGCGGCACCGACCGCCAGTGGCGCCACTACATGGCCGCCTACGGCTTCTTCGCCGCCTTCGCGACGCCGCTGGTGCTCTCGGTCCACTCCGTCGTGTCCTGGGACTTCGCCATGTCCCAGACGATGGGCTGGCACAGCACCCTCTTCCCGCCCTACTTCGTCGGTGGCGCCATCTTCAGCGGCTGCGCGATGGTCATCACGCTGCTGCTGCCGCTGTCCAAGGTCTTCAAGTGGGATGAGTACATCAACGTCTGGCACTTCGAGAGCCTCGCCAAGATGTGCCTGCTGACCGGTGGGATCCTCACCTACGCCTACGCCATCGAGCACTACGTCGCCTGGTACTCGGACAACCCCTACGAGTGGGGGATCTTCGTCTTCCGCGCCACCGGTGAGGACTACGCCTGGGTCTTCTACATGATGGTGTTCTGCAACTGCATCGCGCCGCTGATCTGGTGGGTGAAGAGCATGCGCCGCAACCTGGCCGTGCTGTTCGTCGTCTCCATCATCATCAACATCGGCATGTGGTTCGAGCGCTACAACATCATCGCCAGCTCGCTCGCCCACCAGTACGACCCCGCCAGCTGGGTCTTCTACGCCCCGACCTGGGTCGAGATGGGCATCCTGATCGGATCCTTCGGCTGGTTCTTCACCTGGTTCCTGCTCTTCATCAAGGTCATGCCCTCCGTGGCCGTGGCCGAGGTGAAGGAGCTCTTGCGCCCGCCGCTGAAGTCGGATGAGGAGGCTGCAGCATGAGCACCAAGACCCTCACGGCCATCTTCGGCCACCTCGACTGCATGATCGACGGCGTACACGCGGTCAAGCAGTCCGGGATCAGCGACTTCGTCGCGACCTCTCCCCTGCCGCGCCACGACCTGGAAGAGGTCATCTACGAAGGCCGGCCCAGCCCGGTGCGCTGGTTCACCATGTCCGGGGCCATCTTCGGCGGCACGCTGGGCTTCTCACTGGCCTCGTTCACCCACCTGAACTGGCCGATGATCATCCCGGCCGGAAAGCCGCTGGTCTCCATCCCGGCCTTTCTGGTCATCACCTTCGAGTCCACCGTCCTCTGGGGCTGCCTCGCGACCCTGATCGGGCTGATCGTCATGTGCCGCCTGCCCGGCTTCGGCCTCCAGGCCGAGCTCGAGGATCCGCGCCTCAGCGACGACAAGTTCGGCCTCGTGGTCAACGGGCTCAGCGACGCCCAGGCCGAGCAGTGGAAGGAGAAGCTCGCCCACCTCGGCGCGCAGGAAATCACTGTCACGGAGCGCGACGATGCTTGAGCTTCGCCCCCGCCTCGCCATGATCGGCGCGCTGATCGCCGGTCTCGGCTTCTCCGCGCCGGCCTCGGCCTTCCCCTGGGACTGGGACATGGTCGACGCCCAGTTCTACCGGGCCTACGAGTGGGCCATGATGACGCTGCCCGATGGGGCGGTGACCCGGGACCGGTACGTGCCCAACAGCGACCGCATGACCCCGCAGGGCCAGGCGCTCACCAACCCCCTGACCGCGCCGACCGCCGCGGACCTGGCGACCGGCAAGAAGATGTTCGACGTCTACTGCCAGACCTGCCACGGCGTGGACGGCAAGGGCGGCGCGCCGGTCACCAAGAACGACCCGGCCAACAACATCCGCCGCTACCCCATCCCGCCGCCCAACCTCAGCGGGGCGGGCGCGATCACGGCCAGCCGCTCGGACGGCTACCTCTACCTGACCATCCGCAACGGTGGGGCCATCATGCCGCGCTACGGCGCCGCCATGACGGACCACGAGATGTGGGCCGTCGTCGCCTACATCCGCACGATGGAGGGCGCGGCAGCCACGCCCCCGGCCCCTCCCGCAGACCCCCAATAGGAATCGGCGCCATGGGAACACACGCTGTTGACACCAAACCCGCCATCCTGGCCATCCCGATGTCCATCCCGGGCCCGGTCAAGGCGGCGGGAGCCGTGGGGATCCTGATCGGACTCGCCACCTTCGGCTTCGGCTTCGCCATGCACCGCGAGCTGGCCCTGGCCAGCTTCATCAGCAACTTCATGTTCTGGGCCGGACTGGCCCAGGGCGCCGTGATGCTGCCGGTGGCGATGACGGTCGTTGGTGCGCGCTGGGGTCGCCCCATCAAGCGCTACGCCGAGGTGCTGGGCCTGATGTTCCCGGCCATGTATGTCCTGCTGATGCTGTTCTTCCTGATCGGCGGCCTGGACATCTACCCCTGGATGCACGAGCAGATGCCCAAGCACAAGGACATCTACCTGCAGCCCGGCTTCTTCGTCGCCCGCCTCGCGATCGGCCTGGGCGTGCTCGGCCTGCTCTCGCTGGCCTTCATCCGCAACAGCCTCCGCCCCGACCTCGGCGTCGCGGCCAAGGTGCTCGGCGACAAGGCCCCCGCCTTCTGGGCCAGCCTCACCCGCAACTGGAAGGGCGACGCCGAGGAGATCGAGCAGGCCCGCGAGCGAGGGGTCTTCCTCAGCCCCTTCATGGCCCTGTTCTACTCGCTGGTCTTCTCGATGATGGCCATCGACCTCTCGATGAGCCTGGCGCCGCACTGGTTCGCCAACATGTTCCCGGCCTGGTACTTCGCCAGCGCCTTCTGGAGCGGCCTGGTCGCGATCGCCATCCTCTCGCTGTCCACCCGTCGCTGGCTGGGTGTCGAGAAGTTCATCACGACCAATGTGTACCATGACCTCGGGAAGATGACCTTCGGGTTCACCATGTTCTGGGGCTACACCTCCTTCGCCCAGTACCTGGCCATCTGGTACGGCAACATGACCGAGGAGATCGGCTTCATCCTGCTGCGGACCGAGCTCAAGCCCTGGTCGGACCTCTACCTGGTGGTCGTGACCCTCTGCTTCCTGGTGCCCTTCGCCACCCTGCTCTCCCGCGGCATCAAGAAGATCCCCTCGGCCTACCTCGCCATCACCAGCGTGATCGCCGTGGGCATCTTCCTGGAGCGCTTCTGGGTGGTGATGCCCTCCGTCCAGATGGAGCCCGACCTCGTGACCCCGCTCCTCCTCACGGTGGGCATGGGCATCGGCTTCCTGGGCTTCTTCGCCCTGGGGACCACGGCGATCCTCAGCAAGATCCCGGCGATCCCGGTCAGCGACCCCTATATGCAGCCCGACCCGAACCACGTGCACGTGCACCCCAAGCACGCCCACCACTGAGACCGCCTCCCAGGCGAACTCAGGCTCAGGGGCCTGGGCGGGACTACCCGCTCAGGCCCTTCGCACGTGCGAAGGAGGCCCGGTACGAGGCGTTGCCAGGCACCAGCTCGGCCGCCTTGCCGTAGCAGGTCTGCGCCGCCTTGCGGTCGTTGCGCATCAGGGCCATCTCGCCCTGCCGGTCCAGCAGCTCGGCCGAGGTCGCGATCTTCGTCTCTTCGATGACCTCCTTGCGGTACTCACGGCGCCGGTGCTCGTCGGTCAGCACCCTTCGCCCCTCGTCCAGGCGAGCGTTGATCAGCTCGCAGTCCTTGACCGCCTCGGGCCCCAGCTTGCGGAAGCGCTCGACGGTGTACTCCTCCTTCAGCCGCTTGTAGGCGACCTCGACCTCCTCACCGACGCAGATCCAGTGGACCTCCAGCACCTCGAAGTGGGTGCCCTTGAGGATCTGGGACTTCTTGCGGGCGAGCACGGTCGAGAGACCGGCCAGGAGCCGGGTGTCGTCCTGCTGCGTCTTGTAGGCGACGAACTCGAGCTGCTTGAAGGCCAGCATGGCCGCCGCCGTGAGCGAGCGCGACATGGGCGAGACCGCGTAGAGCTCGCGCAGCCGCCAGGATCCGGCGCGGATCGTCTCCACCAGCCGGCCCTCCTGGGGACCGAAGCGCATCTCGGGGATGAGCTCGATGGAGGCCTCGGGCAGGTAGACGTACTGGTCCAGGTAGGGCTGCAGGCCCTCGTAGACCTGGTCACCCTTCAGCGAGCGGGCCTGCTGGAAGAGGGTCCGGAAGATCATCGCGGGCACGCGGATCGGCGAGGGCAGGAAGCGCTCGGGCATCGTGTCGAGGTGGTGGAAGGTCCAGCTGCCGGCGGGCTCGCTGAGCACCCGCTGGAGCACGAACTCGCACTGCTTGCCCAGCACCATGACCAGCTGCGGAAAGGACATCAGGCCCATCGAGATCAGCGCGTCGCCCTGCCGGCACCCGTCTCGCTGCATGATCTCCAGGGACTCGCTGAGCTGCTCACGGGTGAGCTGCTCGGCCTTGTAGAGCAGGACGCCCAGGACCTCGCTCTCGTCGATCGGGTCGCTGCGCCAGGCGACCGGCCCACCCTGGCTCCAGAAGCCCCGACGGACTCGTCCGCCGGGCGAGCGGTGGGTGAAGAGGCCGCTGGACCGATCCACCGCGAGCCGGGTGAACAGCGCGCGCAGCTCGTCCAGCGTGCCCTTCCCCTGGGCGTCCGGGGCCCGATCGCCCAGGTCTGGGACCGGGATCCCCCGGCCCCCATTGGCGCCGGCCGGAGCCGCCTGGGGTGCGGGCTTCCCCTGTGCAGCCTCTGCCTGCCGGCGCTCCCCGCGGCCTGCGGCGGCGACCTGCCCGCTGGCCAGCCACCAGGCCTTCAGATCCTTGACCGCGGCGTGCAGCTCGTCGATCCGCTGGGTCACGGGGGCGGGCCACTCGGCGATGCGGAGGGCGACGCTCCCGTCGCTGCCCCGGTGGACCACCTGGGCGTCGATCGGCCCCAAGCGGCCCAGCGGCGGCACCAGGAGATCGAGCTTCAGCTCGGCGGCGAGCTCGCCGCTGACCGTGCCCGCGGGGAGGAGCAGGCCGCCCTGCCCCAGGGTCCCGGCGTGGTCTTCGAGGAACTCCACGACGGTGCGGTAGGTGTGGGTGACGCGGCGAATGGCCATGGCAGCTCCAAGCACGGGGGCGATCGCCCCATCATTCCACAGGGGAGCGGCCACCCGCTCGCACCCACTCCGCGACCTCGATCTTGCCGAGCCCATCCGGGGGATCCACCATGTAGCGCGGCAGCCCGATCCCGCTCACCCGACGGCCCAGGGCCCGGTGCAGCTCCAGCCCCCGCTCCATGCTGAGCCGAAAGGCCGCGTTGCCCGGAACCGGGTCGGGGTGGTGCAGGTAGTAGGGGTAGACCCGGGCCGAGAGCAGGGCCTCGCTCAGCCGGACCAGGGTCTCCAGGTCGTCGTTGACCCCAGCCAGCAGCACCGACTGGCAGAGCAGCGGGATCCCCGCGTCCGAGAGCCGCGCCAGGGCCGCCCTGACCTCGGCCGTGAGCTCGTCGGGGTGGTTGCAGTGGACCAGCATCCAGATCGGGCCGCGCTGCCGCAGGCCCTCGACCAGCTCGGCGCTCACCCGAAAGGGAGCCGTGATCGGCGCGCGCGTGTGGATGCGCACATGTCCCACCGAGGCGCGCACCGCGTCGAGCACCGAGAACAGCCGCGCGTCGCTGACCGCCAGCGGATCCCCCCCGCTCAGGATGAGCTCCCGCGCGCCGCTGACGCGGACGTAGTCCAGCGCCCGGGCGAGCTCTTCGGGGCTGGGGTCCTCGGGCCCCTCGTCGTCGCGCCGGAAGCAGTAGCGGCAGTACAGGTGGCAGCGCCGGGTCATCAGCAGCAGCACCCGATCGGGGTGCTTCCGCACCACCCAGGGCACCGGTCGACGCAGCCGATCGCCGACCGGGTCGACGATGTCCTGGTCGTCGGCGACCAGCTCGGCGGCGTCGGGGAGGGCCTGCCGAGCCAGGGGGTCCGCGAGGTCCTGGATGCGCTCCGCCCAGCTCCGGGTGATGCGCACCGGGAACGAGGCGTCGGCCTTGCGCCAGAGCTCCTCGCTCAGCTCCGGAAAGCGCAGCAGCGCCTCCACTCGCCCCATGATGCGCCCGCCGCGGCCGTTGTCGTGATACACAGCCTCGCCTCCGGGATGAGCCGCTCGCCTCTGCTCTATCCCAGCCGACGCGAACCCAGGACCGGGGCCGCGTTTGTCCCCCTCCATTCCCAGGCATCCCCATGGCTTCGCAGTACGACACCTCGCAGTTCCGCAACGGCATCAAGATCGAGCTCGACGGTCAGCCCTTCATCATCACCTACTTCCAGTTCGTGAAGCCGGGCAAGGGCACCGCCTTCACCCGCACCAAGCTCAAGAACATGCTCAACGGCTCCGTCATCGAGCGCACCTTCCGCAGCGGCGAGAAGGTCGACGCCGCCGACGTCGAGGACCGCCCGATGCAGTTCCTCTACTCCGATGACGAGTTCTTCCACTTCATGAACACCGAGACCTTCGCGCAGGTGGCCATCCCCACCGACGCGCTCAAGGACGAGGCGCCCTTCCTGACCGAGAGCCTCGAGGTCATGGTGCTGTTCTACAAGGACCGCCCGGTCAACATCGAGCTGCCGAACTTCATCGACGACGTGATCGAGTACTGCGAGCCCGGCGTGCGCGGCAACACCGCCACCGGCGCGACCAAGCCGGCCACCCTGGCCTGCGGCGCCGTGGTCGCCGTGCCGCTCTTCGTCGAGCAGGGCGAGCGGATCCGGGTCGACACCCGGACCAACAGCTACGTCAGCCGGGTCAAGGAATAGGCTGCCGATGGACCTCAGCGGACGGGTGGCGCTGGTCACGGGGGGCGGCCGAGGCATCGGCCGTGCCATCGTGCAGGAGCTGGCTGCCGGTGGAGCCACGGTAATCATCGGCTACAACCGCAGCGCCGAGTCCGCTGAGGCGCTCGCCCAGCAGGTCGGAGGGCAGGCCGTCCAGGCCGACCTCTCCAGCGCGCAAGGCTGCCAGGCCTTGATCGCCGCCGCCGAAGCGCGGGGCTCGCTGGACATCCTGGTCAACAACGCCGGCATCACCCGCGACACCCTGATGTTGCGGATGTCGGACGACGACTGGGACCAGGTGCTCGACACCAACCTCAACGCCGTCTTCCGCCTCTGCCGTGCGGCAGCGACGACCATGCTCCGCCAGCGGCGCGGCAGCATCGTCAACATCACCAGCGTCTCGGGCACGCGCGGCAACGCCGGCCAGGCCAACTACGCCGCCAGCAAGGCCGCCGTCGCGGCGATGAGCCGCTCCCTGGCCAAGGAGCTCGCCAAGCGCAGCATCCGCGTCAACTGCGTCGCCCCCGGCTTCATCGACACCGAGATGGTCCGCGCCATGGACCCCCGCATCGTCGAGGGCGTCGTCCAGGCCGTCCCGATGCGACGCCTCGGTCAGCCCGAAGAGGTCGCGCGCGTCGTGCGCTTCCTCGCCTCGGACGCCGCCAGCTTCGTCACCGGTCAGGAGTGGGTGGTCGACGGCGGCCTGGGGATCTGAGCCTCAGCCCGTCAGCCCCGAGAGCACCCGCTCGATCTCGGCCCGCTCGATCTCGTCCAGCCGGTACTCGATGCCCATCCCCGGGTCCTGGCCGGTGGGCAGCGTAGACAGGCCGACGCTGGACCAGGTCACGACGCCCGAGATGCACAAGGGCTCGTGCATGGAGGGGGCCCGCACCTCGATCACGCACTCGCGGCCGACCGGCAGCGGCTTGCCCGTCTTCACGAAGCAGCCGCCGCGGCGCAGGTTCTCGCGGTACTCGCCGACCATCGACTCGATGTTGCGGTAGGCCAGCTTCAAGCGGGCCGGCTTGCGCCGACGATGCCGAGAGGTGCTGCTGCTGGCGCCAGGGCCGGGCGAGCGCGCGAAGATCTCGGTCCGCTCGTCGTTGTCGAACTGCGGCGCCGAGCGCTCGGAGAGGGCCGCGGGCAAGCTGAAGAGGTTGGAGTCCATGAAGGGATCGATCGAGCGGTCCGAGGCGTCGTCGTCGAAGCCCAGGTTTCCCATCCCCCCCTTGGTGGACTCGGCGACCGGCTCGGGCGGCGGCAGGAAGAGCGGCTCGTCCTCGTCCAGCGGCTGCACGGTCTCGTCGGCGTCGTTCCCGGGGGCCGGCGAGGCCGCGGGGGCCGAGGGCTCGTCCATCGCCACGCCGATCTCGGCGAGCAAGCCCACGTCGAGCTCCTCGAAGGGGTCCTCGCCCAGGAGGTCCAGGTCGTCGCCGTCCAGGGCGAAGAGGTCGTCCTCCTTGCCAGCGTCGTCCTCGTCCAGCGAGTCCAATGCCTCGCCGAAGTCCTCGGGCAGGGCGAAGATCTCGTGGTCGACCTCAGGCTCGAAGCCTCCCCCGGCCAGCCCCACCGGCGCCGGCTGATCGTCCTCGTCCTCGTCGTCGAACGAGGGCAAGGCGAAGGCGTCCTCTTCGGTCGCCCAAGCGCTGGCCGAGCTCCCGGCGAGCCCGATCGAGGCCTGCTCTTCTCGGCCGGAGTGCCCGCCGGGGTGGACCGACATCTCGTCCACCAGCTCGCCCTCGTAGGCTTCGAGCGCGGCGGTGTCGAACTCTTCGAGCTCGTCGGTCGCCGTGGGCGCCGGGAGGTTGATCCGCCGGTCCGCGGGAGGAGCCGGCGGCAGCTCCGCGATCTGCGCCGCCGCGAGCGGGGCCGGATCGGGGCGCGGGGCCTCGGCCGGCGGAGCGGGAGCGGGCTTGGAGTCCTTGGGCTTGGAGCGACCGCCGAGCAGGCTGGCGAAGAGGCCCTTCTTCTCGGTGGCCTTCTTTGGGGCCGCGGCCTTCCCCTTCTTCGACACCGAGACGGGGACGTCCCGGTCGTCGCTGGCTACGCGCGGCTGGCCACCGTCGACCCGGGCCTGGACCGCGCCGCGCGACTGGGCCACCTCGGCGTAGTTGCGCACCGTGATCTTGCGCGCCTCGCCCACGCCGGGCTCCATCGCCGACACGTGCAGCATGCCGCTGCTGTCGATGCGGAAGGTCACCTCGACCTTGGTCTCCATCCGCGGGGCCGGCGACAGCCCCTCCATCCGGAACTCGCCCAGGAACTCGTTCTCGTCGGCGAACCGACTCTCGCCCTGGCGCACCGTGATGCGCACGCTGGTCTGGTTCTCCCGCGAGGTCGCGAAGGTCCGGGTCTCGGTCGCGGGGATGTGGGTGTTGCGCGAGACCACCGTCTGGAAGAGCCCCCCGGCCACGTCGATGCCGAGGTCGAAGGGGGTCAGGTCGATCAGCACGTGGACCGGCGCGTCGTCGTCGACGATGGTCGCGGCGTGCACCGCCGCCCCGATCGCCACCACCTCTTCGGGGTGAACGCCGCGGCTGGGCTCCTTGCCGAAGAGGCCCGAGATCATCTCGCGCACACGCGGCATCCGGGTCTGCCCGCCCACCAGGATCACATCGTCGATGTCCGAGAGGTTCAGCCCGGCCTCGGTCACCGAGCGCCGCGTCACCTCGATCGAGCGCTGCACCAGGTCCTCGACCAGCCGCTCCAGCTCCAGCCGCGAGATCGTCGCCTCCAGGCTGTGCTCGCCCGACACCCGCGGCACCAGGACCGAGGTCTTGTCCGAGAAGGACAGCTCGCACTTGGCGCGCTCGGCCGCCTCCTTCAGGCGCTGCATGGCCATGCGATCGCGGCGCAGGTCGATCTTCGTCTTGGCCATGAACTGGTCGGCGAGGTGATCGACCAGCCGGTAGTCGAAGTCCTCGCCCCCCAGGTAGGTGTCGCCCTTGCTGGCCAGGATCTCGTAGACCCCGCTGCTGAGGTGAAGCACCGAGACGTCGAAGGTCCCGCCGCCGAGGTCGTAGACCAGCAAGGTCCGATCGACATCGCGCCGGAACCCGTAGGCCAGCGCCGCGGCGGTCGGCTCGTTGACGAGGCGGTCGCAGTTCAGCCCGGCGAGGCGGGCCGCTTCCAGCGTGGCGGAGCGCTGCTGGTGGTTGAAATAGGCCGGGACGGTGATGACCGCGTCCTCCACCGGCTGCCCCAGGGCGCGCTCGGCCATCTCGCGGGCGGTGCGCAGGATGCTGGCGCTGACCTCGATCGGGCTCAGCTTGCGACCCGCCGCCACCACCATGCAGCCGCCATCGCTGGCCGGCTCGATCGGGTAGCCCACCCGCCCCCGCGCCTCGACCGCCTGCTCGCTGTCGAAGCGGCGCCCCATCAGGCGCTTGATGGCGTAGACCGTGCGGTCGGGGTCGGTCAGGATGCGGTTGCGCGCGGCGTGCCCGACCACCTCCTGACCCTGCTTGTCGAAGTTCAGGACCGAGGGCAGCACCCGGTAGCCGCGATCATCCTCGACCACCTGCGGTCGGCCGTCCTGCAGGACGGCGACAACGGTGTTCGTGGTGCCCAGGTCGATGCCGATGGCCTTCTTCATTTCCGCGCGCCGCTTCGATGAGGGGTGAGAGCCGTGCGAGCATAGCGCATGCGCCTGAGGAGAGGTGCGGCAGGCTCAGCCCTCGCCTTTGAACAGCGGGACCTGCGCGACCCGATCCTCGGGCCGCGGATCGACCGGGTAGTCCAGCGAGAAGCAGGCCTCGCAGAAGCGGCCCTTGTCCTCGCCCTCGGCCAGCTGCAGCGACTCCAGCGACAGGTAGCCCAGGCTGTCGGCGCCCAGCATCTCGCGAATGCTCTCGACGTCGTGGCGGTGGGCGACCAGCTCGTCGGTGCTGGGGGTGTCGACCCCGTAGAAGCAGCTGCCGCGGGTCGGCGGCGCCGTGATGCGCAGGTGCACCTGGGTCGCGCCCGCGTCCCGCAGCATGCGGACGATCTTGCGCGAGGTCGTGCCGCGCACGATGGAGTCGTCGACCACCACCACCCGCTTGCCCTCCAGCACCGCCCGCACCGGCGCCAGCTTCAGCTTGACCCCAAAGTCGCGGATCTGCTGGCTGGGCTCGATGAAGGTCCGGCCGACATAGTGGCTGCGCAGCAGGCCCCGCTGGTAGGGGATCCCGCTCTGCGCGGCGTAGCCCAGCGCCCCGGTGACCCCCGAGTCCGGCACCGGGACCACCACATCCGCCTCGGCGGGGTGCTCCAGGGCCAGCAGCCGACCCAGCTCCAGGCGGGTCTCGTAGACGCTGCGCCCGAAGACCCGCGAGTCGGGTCGGGCGAAGTAGATGTGCTCGAAGACGCAGGCGCGGCGCGGGCGGCGCGGGAAGGGCCGCAGGCTCTGCATGCCCTGGGCGTCGACGATGACCATCTCGCCGGGCTCGATCTCGCGCACGTAGCGCGCCTCGATCAGGTCCAGGGCGCAGGTCTCGCTGGCCACGACCCAGGCGTCCCCCCGACGGCCCAGGACCAGGGGCCGGAAGCCGTGCGGGTCGCGCACCGCCACCAGCGTCGCCTCGGTCAGCAGGACCAGGCTGTAGGCGCCTTCGACCCGGGAGAGGGCCTCCACCAGCCGGTTGATGAAGGTGGTCTGCTGGCTGGCGGCGATCAGGTGGAGGATCACCTCGGTGTCCGAGGAGGTCCCGAAGATGCTGCCCCGCCGCTCCAGCTCGTCCCGCAGGAGCGAGGCGTTGGTCAGGTTGCCGTTGTGGGCGATGCCGAGCTGCCCGCGCTGGTAGCGCACCACGAAGGGCTGCACATTGCGCAGGGTGTCCTCGCCGGTGGTCGAGTAGCGCACATGGCCAATCGCCGCGTGGCCGCGCAGCCCGGCGATGTCGGGCCCGGCGAAGACGTCGCTGACCAGCCCCCGGCCGCGCCGCAGCCGCAGGAGCTGTCCGTCGGAGGCGGCGATGCCCGCCCCCTCCTGGCCCCGGTGCTGGAGGGCGTGAAGGCCCAGGTAGCTGAGGTTGGCCGCCTCGCTGGCGCCGAAGATGCCGAAGACCCCACACTCCTCGCGGAACTTGTCCATCGGGACCTGCTCGGCGTCCGCCGACTTCATCGACCCGCTGCCTCGCCAAAGACCCGCTCGAACAGCTCGCGGTAGGTGTCGCCCAGGTCGCCCAGGTCGCGGCGGAAGACGTCCTTGTCCAGCTTGCGCAGGGTCCCCTTCTCCCACAGTCGCGAGCCGTCCGGCGTGATCTCGTCGGCCAGCAGGATCTGCCCCCCGCGGCCCCGACCCAGGGCCCGGCCGAACTCCAGCTTGAAGTCGACCAGGGTGATGTCCAGGCCGTCCCAGAACCCGCACAGCAGGTCGTTGACGCGCAGGGCCGCGTCCCGCAGGTAGGCCAGCTCCCAGGCCCGCGCCCAGCCGAAGAGCAGGGCCTGGTCGTCGGTGATCAGCGGATCGTTGAGCTCGTCGGACTTGTAGAAGAACTCGACCAGAGGCCGGGGCAGCGCGGTGCCCTCGGGGATGGCCAGCCGCTTGGAGAGGGAGCCGGCGGCGATGTTGCGCACCACGACCTCGACCGGGATGATCTCCAGCCGATGCACGAGGTGGTCGGCGGGCCCGATCGCCTGGACGAGGTGGGTGGCGACCCCGGCCGCCTCGACCCGCTCGAAGAGCCCGGCGCTGATCTGCGCGTTGATCCGGCCCTTGTCGGTGATGGTCGCCCGCTTGACGCCGTTGAAGGCGGTCGCGCCGTCCGTGAAGTGGATCCAGAGCAGATCGGGATCGGTGGTGGCGAAGACCTGCTTCGCCTTGCCCGTGTAGAGCAGCTCGGTGCGTTCCGGAGGGGTGGACATGGCGACCTCGGGGCGGGCGGCCAGGGGTATCATGAATCGGAGAAGCGAGCGGCAGGCACCTCCACGCGGAGCGCCGCGATACCCTCCCGCCATGTCCACCACCCGACGCGGGCCCTTGCTGGCCGCCGCTGCCGTGGCCCTCGGCCTGGGAGCCGCCTGGCTCTTCCTCCCCGCCGTGTTCGTCCACCAGGCCGAGGAGATCGCCGCCCAGGCCGACGCCCACCCCGACCTCCTCCAGCGCCTGAAGGAGCGAGAGCGGGCCGCCGAGCACCTGCAGAGGGCCGCCTGGTCCGCCGCCTGGACCGACGAGGTCGACCAGGCCCTGGCGCGAATGGACGCCCGGAGCGAGGCCGAGCTGGAGGCCCAGCGGCTCAGCCTCGAAGCGGGAGCCCTGGGCGCCCAGGCCCACCTGGACTGGCTCGACGCCCGGGCGAAGCGCGCCGACCTCGCCGGCGAGCGGGCCCGCATGGCCCTGGTCCTGGCCAGCACCTCCTACGGGCGCTTCGAGCGGGCCGAGCAGGCGCTGGCCGACCTTCGGGGCCCCTTCGGGACCCGCAGCCTCGCCGCGATCCGGCTCTGGCAGGGCCGCCTCTCTGAGCTCCCCGGCGAAGCCGGAGAGGCGCTTCCCGCGCAGATCCTCCTCCGCCAGGGGCCCACCGATGCCCAGGCCCCGGCCGAGCCCCTGCGGGCCCTGCTCACCGCCGAGCGCGCCCGTCGCGGGGGCAGCCTCGACGCCAGCCGCGCCATGCTCCTCCCGCTGCTCGATCACCTCGACCTGGACCTCGCCGCGGCGGCCAGCTGGAGCCTCGCCCGGGGCCTGCTCGACCAGGCGCGGGCGCAGCCGGGGGGGCTCACCCTGGTGGGCGTCGCGACCGAGCCCGACCCCGCCGCGCTCCTCGCCCTGCGCGCGCGCCTGTACGCCTCGGCCGACGACGATCCCCGCTGGACCGCCGCCTGGCTGGCCATGTCGGAATTGGAGGCCCACGCCGGTCAGCCCGAGGCCATGCTGGAGGCGATCTGGGCCGCCATCGGGGCCTCGATGGGCAGCTGGGCGCCCGCGCCTTCCGCCATGACCGCCCAGCTCCGCCTGGACGCCCCCGGCGCCCTCAACCCGGAGCTCGCCGCCCGCCCCCGCCTGCTGGTCGGCGAAGCCCGCCTCGCCGCGCTGGCCGCGGGCCTGCCCACCGAGGACCTCGCCCAGGCCGAGGCCGCCCTGCTGCTGCTCCAGGGCCGGGGCTTCCTGGCTGCCCAGGACCACGACGCCGCCCGCACCCGCTTCGAGCGCGCCGCCGAGCTCGTCCCGGCCTCCCCCACCATCACCGGCTGGCGGGTCCTGACCGAGCTGCTCGCCGACCGCCCCGACCCGGCGCGGGCCCTGCTCGAGGCCCTGCCCCAGCTGCGGACCACCGCCGACGACGAGGCCCTCCGCCTCCAGGCCCAGGGCTGGCTGAGCCCTCCCGCCCCCAGCCGGGTCGACGCCCCCGCGCGGGCCCTGCGCACCCGGCTGCGCGAGCGCAGCGACCCCTTCGAGCTGCTCGCCTTCGCCCAGGTCCACCCTGACCGCTCCGACGACCTGCTGCTGGCCCTCAGCTCGCCGCCTCAGGACCGGGTCGAGCTGGCCCAGGCCCTCGCCCAGAGCGCGCTCTGGCTCCGCGTGGCCCGCGCCCAGGGTCGCGAGGACGAGGCTGCCCGCGCCGAGGCCCAGCGGGCGGCACTCTCCACCGCCGCCCTCGCCGAGCCCCTGTGGGCCCTCTTCGGCCTGGGCGCCTTCTCGCTCGACGCCGAGGCCCTCCCCGCCGCCGGGGGGAGGCCCGAGGATCACCCCCCCGAGCGCCCCCCTCGCT
>ERZ761602.429-NODE-429-length-92322-cov-43.040816_pt1 | contig 92322 bp, 81 predicted proteins | sample MGYA00512165_ERZ761602 | MGnify/ENA primary metagenome ERZ761602 (study PRJEB28899, sample SAMN02445085) | bioreactor sludge metagenome | biome: EBPR sludge; isolation source: Thorneside wastewater treatment plant | place: Australia: Brisbane, Thorneside...
CGGGTTGGCGGCGGCTTTGTTGGTGTCGGCGGTGGTGTATTTCGCGACGCGTCCCTCCGGGCTGGAAGGGGTCGTGCTGGCGGGGCCAACGGAGCGCCCCGACCCGGTGTCCGTGCCAGACGAGAAAAATCCCCCACCCCCCCAAGAGCCTGACCCTGAACGGGATACGGTACTGACGGCGGAGAAGGAAGAAAGTCGAACGGGCATCCTGCCCGTGGCTTCGGAGGAGAAACCGGACGACTCAGAGCCGATGCCCGTCGCCGCCAACCCCGTCGATCCCCCCGCCGAAGCCATCGGCAAGCTGCCGATGCCACCCGAGGAGAAGTCGACACCCGCCGTGGCCGAAGCCGCCCCGCCAGCGGAGCCAGCGCCCGAGCCGGACAAGGCCGTGGCCCCGGAGCCAAGCGGCGGGACGCCGCTTCCACCTTCCCTCCATCCCGACCTCGCCAAGCGTCTCTCCGCCTACGCCGCCGTGCGCCGGGATCGCCTCGACGCGCTCGCCGGACAGTATCTGCGCGGCCTCGAAGGCCGCCTCGACCAAGCCGCCAACGCCGGGAACCTGCCCTTGGCCACCGCCTTCCTCGAGGAGAAGGCCCGCGTCGAGGCCTTGCGTGGCGCCATGGCCAAACCTCTGGAGGACGTGGTCGGGGCGGAGCGCCTCCTCTGGCCGAGACTGCCCGCGTTGTCGGAGGACGCTCCGGAGGAGTTGGCCGGGCTGCGCGAGGTGTGGGAGGGCGAGCGTGGCAAAATCCGCGAGGAGCTCGACGGAAAGCTGGCGCAGTCCCTGCAAGCCTTGGAGGGCGAGCTGACGCGAGAGCGTCGCTTCGAGGAGGCTCAGACGGTGCTGGCCTACCGGGAGGCCTTCCAGCCCGGAGACGCCGAGGAGGCTCCCGCCCCTGCCGCCAGGGAGCCGGAGGGAGGGAAGGTCGCCTCGACCGACAACCCGCTCCGAGCGACCAAGGAGCGGCCCTTCGAGAACAGCCTCGGGATGAAATTCGTGCCTGTGCCGGGGACGGAGGTGCTGTTTTGCATCCACGAGACGCGGAGGAAGGACTATGCCGCCTACGCGGCGGAGAATTCCGGCGTCGATGGGGCTTGGAAGGTTCAATCCTTTGACGGCTTCAAGATCACTGAGCAGGTCGAAGAGCATCCCGTGATGAAGGTGAACTGGGAGGACGCGAAAGCCTTCTGCGAATGGCTCAGCAAGAAAGAAGGCCGCACCTACCGTCTGCCGACGGACGAGGAATGGAGTGCCGCCGTGGGTCTCGGCCGCAAGGAGAAACGCTCGCGCAACGACACGCCGGAGAGCCTGAATCAAAAAGTGGAGGGAATCTACTCTTGGGGAACGACATGGCCACCGCCGCCGGGAGCGGGCAATTTCAGCGACCAGAGCCGCAAGGAGAAGGCTCCGCAAGACAATGGGGCATATCTCGAAGGCTACGACGATGGTTTTCCGACGACCGCACCGGTGATGAGCTTCACTCCGAACGCCTTCGGACTGTATGATATGGGTGGCAACGTGAGTGAATGGGTAGAGGATTGGTTCAATGCCGCGCAGGACCGCCATGCCCTACGTGGTGGCTCTTGGATTGGCGCTTCGGTTTTTGGGCTGCGTTCCTCGTTTCGCGGTGCCTCTCTTCCCACTGTTCAATCTGTCCTTTCCGGCTTCCGTCTCGTCCTCGAAACGCAGTAACCGCCTTCCAGAAAGTAGTCCAGGTTTTCGCTCCGCGTCACCTGGGTTCAACGGGCTTGGGAACCTCAGCTTAGCCGGAGGCAAAAGCCGGGCTACTTTCCCGCCCAAGACGGCTCGGCAGGGACGCCTCGCCCCACCGTTGTCAAAACCGAAATCCGAAGGCCTCGCAGGAACTTCGACGAAGGTCCATTGGGGCACCGACCGGGAGAAGTTCCCACGAAATGGCCTCCGGCGATCCGCTTCGCGTCTTCTCTACCATGCCTTCAAACGGACCCGTAAAACCAACTCGAAATCCCATAAACAAGTTGACGATTCGGAAGGGGGAAGGCATCTCTGTCTAGAATATCTCCGGATGTTGATCTATGACGATTCGTCCCCTGTTGCTCCGTTTCCTTCCTGCAGCCTCCCTCTCGATGCTCGTCTCGTGCGCCGTCGACGAGAATGCCTCCCTGTTTCGTGGAGGGAACTCCGCTGCGGCGGTGCGGGCGGAGGCGGAGGGGAGCGGTGAAGGCCCCCGCAGAGGATTCTTCTCGTATTCCAGGAGCGCCGAAAAGGCGCGGCGGGCGGAGGCCCGGAAGCTGGCCAAGGAAATGTCCCGCCGGAACGCTTGGGCCGGGGACCCCGCCGAGGCGGAACGGAAGCGCGAAGGCAAATGGCTGTCCAGGTTCGCTGGAGGGCACCGTGCCGGAATGGAGGGCCCTGTCGTCGGCGAAGTCGAGATCGCGCCCGGTCGGAAGCGCGGGGGATGGTTTTCAGGGCTCCCCTTCTTCGGGTCGGACCGCCAGCGGGGCGATGACCACCGCATCTACGTGAACCACGAGATCCTGCCCTACCTCGACGCTTCCAACGCGAGGATCGAGATTTCCCTCGGCGAGCAAGTCGCCCGCATCTATCTCAGGTCGGGCATGGCGAAGGATCTGGTGGTCGAAACGCAGATCTCCACCGGCAAGTCGGGTTACGAGACCCCGACCGGGAGTTGGACCATCGGCGAGAAGCTGGTGGAGAAGAAATCCACGATCTACGGCACTTGGCACGCGGCGGACGGCACCCTCCTCGCCCATGGGGAGAGCACCCGCCGCCCCGCCGGGGCCTCGCATTTCGTCGGGGCCGACATGCCCTACTGGATGCGCATCACCGGGGGCATCGGGATGCACATCGGCGAGGTGCCTGGCTACCCGGCCAGCCACGGCTGCATCCGCGTGCCCTCCGCCATCCAGCCGCTCATCTATTCGAAGGTGGGTCTCGGCACCCCGGTGACGATCACGCGTTGAGGGGGTCGTTGTCGAAGTGTGGAAGCGGCGTCCTGCCGTTTTCACTTTCCCCTGACGCGAATTCCGAAAAGGCGCTACCCTTCCCCATGAGCAGCCACCCCCCGGCCTCCGCCCTCAATCTCGGCGTCAACATCGACCATGTCGCGACCCTGCGGCAGGCTCGCTACGCCCCCGACCTCGACGCCCACAACGCCGAGCCCTCCCTGCTCGCCGCCGCGCACGAGGCCGAGGCCGCCGGGGCCGACTCCATCACGATCCACCTGCGCTTCGACCGCCGCCATATCCAGGACCGCGACGTCTTCGAGCTGCGTCGGGGCATCCACACGAAGCTGAACCTCGAAATGGGCAACACCCCCGAGATCCTCGCCGTCGCCTTGGAGGCGCGGCCCGATTTCGTCTGCCTCGTCCCCGAGAATCGGCGCGAGATCACGACCGAGGGCGGGTTGAACGTGGCCAACGCCGACACTTCGCTGGAGCGCACCGTGAAGGCCCTCCAAGATCGCGGCATCCTCGTGAGCCTCTTCGTCGATCCCGAGCCGCAGCAGATCCTCGCCTCGGCCAGGATCGGGGCCGACATGGTTGAGTTGCACACGGGGGCTTTCGCCAACGCCGCGCCCGATGGAGGGGAGGCCGAGTTTCTCCTCCTGCGCGAGGCCGCGATCCTCGCCGCCGGGGAGGGGCTGCAAGTGAACGCGGGGCATGGCATCAACCTGGTCAATCTCGTGAAGCTGATGCGCGTGCCGCATCTCGCGGAACTGAACGTCGGCCATCATCTCGTCGCCCGAGGGGTTTTTCTCGGGCTGTCGCGGGCGATCCGGGATTTCAAGATGCTGATGGGGTCTTATCCGTTGGGGTAGGCGACCCTTGGCCTCTTACTCTTACCTCTTACTCCCTACTCTTACTCCTCCCCGGAGAGTAAGGAGTAAGAGTAGGGAGTAAGAGGTTGAAGGACAAACCAAGTCCTTGACCTCCCCACCCCCTCGGGTGTTCACTGTCGGCGGTTTTGAGTTCCTTCCATGACAGATACCGACGGCTCGCCCGCGATCGTTTCGGGCTCTCCAGCCTTTGGCTTGGCGAGGACCACCTCGTCTATGTGAAAGGCTCCGGTTTCCTCATGCCCTTCGTCGAGGAATACAAGCGCTTCCGCCTCGACGAGATCGAGGCGCTCACCGTCGCGAAGACTTCGCGGATCGGGATGGGCTTGCTATATCTGTTCCTCCTCCTTGTCTTCTCGGGGATCGCGGCGCTGCTCCTCCTGCTCACCGAGACGATGGGCCCCGTCACCGCCATTCTCCTTTCCGTCTGCTCCCTCGCCGGACTGGCCGTCGCGGCGCTGCTGTTGCGACATCTCGTCCTCGGTCCGACCTGCGTCTGCGACCTCCAGACCCGCCTCACCCGCGAGCGGCTGCGCCCGCTGAACCGCTACCATCATGCTCTCGAAACGGTGCGCCGCGTCGAGGGCTTGGTGCGGGAAAGCCAAGCCGGGATCCTCGCTGCGGGCGAAACGGACGCGGCGGCGCGCCCGACCGCCTCGCGGGCTGCCGATTTCTACCAGGTGCCAGGGCCGGTCCCGGCGTCTTTCGCCGTGTTCGCCCTGCTCGGGTTCGCCGCGCTCGCCTCCTTGTTCCTTGAGAACCCCGCTTTTGCAGGCCTCGTCCTGCTCTTCCTTCTGGGGGCGAGCTTGCTCCTCATCCTCGCCCTCGTCTCGGTGGTGCGGAAGCCGACTCCCGAGTCGATCCGGACCGTCCTGTGGGCTCTCCTCGCCCTGCATTTCCTCGTCGTCGGGACGGGGACGGTCTATTTCCTCGTGGTGGCGATGCGCGATGGAGGGGAAGCCTACACCGTGGGCATCACCGGGCCGTTGGAGGCTTTCGCCGCCATCTCCAGCGAAGGGGGGATGGTGCTCCACGGGGTCTTCGCGGCGCTCTTCCTCGGGTTCTCCGGAGCGGGGCTGTGGGGTCTCGCCCTGTCGAGGAAATGGAAACGGCAGATCCGCCTCGCCGCTTCCCTCGCGGAGGAACCCGCCCCCGGAGGTTCATGAACATGGGCGAACCTCTTTCCAAATCCCTCTGCGCGATCCACGCCGGGCGGCCCGCCTCCGTGCGCTGCCCCTCGTGCCGCCGCTTCTTCTGCGCCGAATGCGTCACGGAGCATGGCGGCAGGCTCGTCTGCGCCGCCTGCCTCGGGGCGGCGGTGGCGGAAGGGCGGCGCGGGCAGGGCGTCCGGTTCCGCCTCCATCCCGCGCCGTGGCTGCAACTCGCCGCGGCTCTCGCGATCTCATGGGCCTTGTTCTATTTCTTCGCCCGCTTCCTTGGCGGCATCCCCGACGCCTTCCACGACGGGACGATCTGGGAGTAAAGGCACGGCATGAGCAGCAAAGTCCATCGACGGGTGAAACGGCGGCGGCGGGAGACCGGGGCGGTCCAGATCCTTGAGGAGGCCTTCCATCTCGTCCGAGTCGCCGACGCGGGCGGTTTCTGGATCTACTATCTCGGCGCGGTGCCTTGGGCGCTGGGCCTGCTCTATTTCATCGCCGACATGAGCCGCAGCAGCCTCGCGGATCGCGACGCCGCCTTCGCCGCGCTGGCGATGACCGGGCTCTGGCTCTGGATGCGCTACTGCCGGGCCGAGTTCAGCGCCCGGCTGTGGGCGCGGCTCCATCCGGGGCATCTTCCCGTGAAAGGGGCCTCGCGCCGCTTCCGCGCCCTCGCCGCGCTCTGGTTCGCCCATGCCTTCCGCATCCCCCTGCTGGCGGTGGGGATTTTCTTCGCGGTTCCGCTGGGTTGGATCGTCGCGACCTTGCAGAACTTCACCGTCCTCGCCCTCACCCAGGACCCCGGCGACCGACCGTTGCGCTCGCTCGTCGGCCGCTCCATCCGCTACTCCCACGACCAGTGGGCGCAGAACCACGGCATCCTCTTGATTTTCCTCTTCGTCGCGCTCTTCACTTGGATCAACCTCCTCTCCACCTGCCTCGTCGTGCCCTCCTTCGCGAAATCCTTCTTCGGGATCGAGAGCCTCTTCACCATCAGCCCCGAGGCGGCCATGGGGAACACCACCTTCCTCCTCGGCATCTTCCTCCTCCTGCAGCTCGTCCTCGACCCGCTCCTGCTCGCGACCTACGTGCTGCGCTGCTTCTACGCCGGGTCGCGCACGACCGGAGCCGACCTCCTCGGCCGCCTCGCCGCTTGTCGCGAGAAACACGAGGAGGAGGGGCGGCGCGAGCGCGGCACCCTCGGCCGGGTCGCCCTTCCCGCGCTGTTCGCCGTCTCGACGGCGCTGGCCGCCCCCACCGCCGCGCAGGAGCCGCCTGCCGCCCCGCCCCCCGCCGCGCAGGGGGCCGTCGACGCGGACCTTTTCCGCAAGGAGATCGCCGAGACTCTCGAGCAGAAGAAATACCAGTGGCGGCTCTCGCGCCGTCTCGACGGGAGCGTGCCGACGGCGGAGGAATCGTGGCTGGGCCGACGCCTCGGGGAGATCTCAAGCAGCGCCAAGCGCCACATCCGCGCCTTCGGCGATTGGTTCGAGGAGATGATGCGCCGGCTGCTGGAGCGCGAACGGCGCGGCGGCGCGAAGGGGATGGAGGAGGAGACGGGCTTCTTCCGCGGACTCGGTTCGACGATGTCCGTCGCGCTGGTCGCCGTCGTCCTCGGCCTCCTCCTCTGGTTCGCCTTCGCGATGTACCGCCGCTACCGGGGCCGTGAGAAAGCCGAGATCCCGGACGAGGGGCGGGGCGGCCCCATCGACCTCGCCAGCGAGGACATCGTCGCCACCCAGCTCCGCGAGGACGAATGGCTGCGTCTCGCCCGCGAGCAGATCGAGAGGGGCGACGAGCGCCTCGCCATCCGCGCCCTCTTCCTCGCGACCCTCGCCCATCTCGGCGAAGAGGGCCTGCTGAAAATCGCCCGCTCCAAATCGAACCGCGACTACCGGGGCGAACTCGGGCTGCGGGCGAGGGCGCTCGCGGGGCTGCGCCGCGCCTTCGACGAGAACACGACCCTCTTCGAGCGGGTCTGGTATGGACCGCACCGTCCCGGACCGGGGGGTGTGGAGGGTTATCTCGAAAACCACCGGGTCATCGCCGAGGAGTCGGCCAAGGCCCGTATCCGTCCGGCGGGGAGCGGCGCGGTCCCGACCCTTTGAAGCGATGTGGACGCGGGCGACAGCGACGAAGCTGGGGCTGGTCCTCCTCGGGGCCGCGTTCGCCGCGGGCTTTTTCGGGGTGCTGGAGAAGCGCTTCTCCTCGGGCGATTTCTACCCGCACTACGCCAGCTTCCGCAGCGATCCGCTCGGCGTCAGCGCGTTCTACGAATCGCTCGAAGGCCTCGGCGGCACGACTGTTTCTCGCAACGTCACCGACCTCATGGCCATCCGGGGCCTCGATGGCGACACCGCCCTGCTCCTGATCGGCTATCCGCGCGACCGGATCGAGGATCTGCGGGCGCCGGATGATTCGCCAGTGATGCGGGCGGTGAAGGAGGGGGCGAGGCTCGTCCTCACCATCAATCCCAGCCTCGTCCCGGAAGCCTACCAGCCGCGCCGCAGCGAACTGGAGGACGACTGGCTCGAACGCCGCCGCCGCGTCCGCGAAGGGAGCGCGCGGGGAGGGAAAGAGGAGGAGAAGCGGGAGCAGGAAAAAAAGGACGAGGAAGACCGCATCGAGAAGCGGATGGAGGAGACGCTCGGCCCCCGTTTCAACCGCAACCTCGGGTTCGACGTGACGAGCCCGTCTTACGAGCGGCGTCCCGAGGAGGGTTGGGAGACCGAGGCGGACGAGTCCCTCCCCGAAGCGGCGGCGGCGGACGGGCTGCCGATGTGGCGCTCCCAATACCGTCTCGAAGGGCGCGACGGGGCCTGGCGGACCGCCCTGTCGGTCGATGGCAAGGCCGTCGTCATCGAGCGCCGCTACGGGAAAGGCAGCGTCGTTCTCGCCTCGGACAGCTATTTCGTCAGCAACGAGAGCCTCCACGCCGGGGCCGAGCCGGCCTTTTTGCTCTGGCTCCTCGGCGGCAAGTCGAAAGTCGTCTTCGACGAGACCATCCACGGCAGCACCGAGACGGGCGGGGCGATGAAGCTGATCCGCCGCTACCGCGCCCACGGGATTTTCCTCGGGCTGCTCGTTTTTCTCGCGCTCTGGGCCTGGCGCAGCGCCTCGCCCCTCGTCACGGGCAGCGAGGAGCTGGACCGAGGCCTCGTCGGGGGAGCGGGCGCGGTGATGGGCGAGGGGACCGGCTCGGGCTTCGTCCGTCTGCTGCGGCGCAGTGTCCCTGCCTCGGCCTTGCTCGACCGCTGCGTCGAGATCTGGCGGGGATCGTCCTCCAGAGAGATGCCATCCGCCGCGCGGGAGAGGCTGGAGGGCATCCTCCGGCGCCATCGCGACGACCCGAGGCGATTCGGCGTGGTCGAGGCCTACCGGGAGATCGCGGAGCTGTTGCGAAAGCGTTGACAAAGGCCCCCGCCGCCCCGTGAATCGCCGCATGAATGTTTGGTATTGGATCGGCCACCGTCTTTCCCGGCTCTTCGCGAAGCTCGTCTGCTCCTACCGGGTGCAGGATCGCGAGAGGCTGGAGAATCTGCCCGGCGGCCTCCTCGTCGTCTCGAACCACGTCAGCTTCCTCGACCCGCCCTTCGTCGGCGCCGCCTTCCGCGAGCCGATCTGGTATTTCGCGAGGAAGACGCTCTTCGACCATCCCGTCGCGAATTTCATCCTCACCCGGGTCAACGCCATCCCCGTGAACCAGGAGAAGCCCGAGCTCTCCTCGCTGAAGCAGGTCATCGCCCTGCTCAAGGAGGGCCAAAAAGTGCTCATCTTCCCCGAGGGCGAGCGCACCTTCGACGGCCGGATCAAAAGCGAGGGCGAGCCCGGCGTCGGCATGATCGTGAGCAAGGCGAAGGTGCCGGTGCTGCCCGTCCGCCTCTTCGGCCCGGAAAAGGCCCTGCCGCGAGGGAGCAAGAAGATCAAGCGCCACCCCGCGACCCTCGTCGTGGGCGAGCCCGTCGATCTCGACGACCTGATCGCCGACGAATCCCTGTCGACGAAGGACCGCTACCAAGCCATCGCCAACCGCATCATGGCGGAGATCGCCGCGCTGGAGTTGCGCGACAGCCGCGGGGAGTGATGGGCGGGGGAGGGGAAGCGGGGGCTACCTCCCGTTGTCGAACCACGCCTTCGTCTCGGGTTTGATCCAAAAGATCAGCAGAGGCACGCAGAGGGGGATGAAGCAGGCGCTCGTCAAGCCAAGGACGATGATGACGAGATCGTAGACCCACACCCAAGGACGCGGGCGCAAGAAGAAGGGCAGGAGCGAGACCACGAAAAAGAACACCCCCAGGACGAGGAAGAGGCATCCCATGACGGTGGCCTCGACCGGGTCCTTGCCGAGTTCGCTGGGATCGAACAGGAAGAAGATGAGGGAGGAGGAGGCGAGAGCCAGATAAGTCAGGCACAGCAGGCCGCAGTAGAGCTTGAACCAGAGGATCACGCCCGGCTGCCGGGCCGGGAACGTGGAATCCGGAGTCTGCAACGAGTCCATGAGAAAGTCTGGCCGGGCGCGGGATGGGGGACTCCGCCCCGTCTCCTCAAGTCGGGGAGCCCGTCACTTCCCCCACCAGCTTCTCAAGTCGGCGGGTGTATTCGACCCAGACCTTGCGGGCTTCGCCCGTGTCGTCGACGTCCTGCCCGGCGTGGATCGCGGCCTTGATGTGGGGTTCGATGGATAGCCAGCCGTCGTAGCCGCCGCGATGCAGATCTTCAAGGATGCGGCGCTGCACCGGGTCCTCGTCGACGTGGCAGGTGATCCAGTCGCCGCCCTCGGGGTTCGGCTTGGCGCTCTTGATGTGGACGTGGACGATGTGGTCGCGGCATTTCTGGTAGTAGTCCCAGGTCGCCTCGTTGTCGTTGTGGTGCAGGCTGTTGTTGCCCGTGTCGATGATGAGTTTGAAGGCGGGGCTGTCCACCGCCTCGATCAGTTCGAGGAAGCCCTCGGGGCTGTCGCCGTAGCCGTTGCAGTTCTCGTGGGCGAGGATGACGCCCTCGGCCTCGGCGATGGGGGCGAGTTCGCGGAGACGCCTCACCACTTCCGCCTTCCACGCGGCGCGGTCCAGGGGGGACTCCTTGTCGTTCGGCCAGGACATGATGCGGAGGAATTTCGCCCCGACCGCCCTCATGCGAGGGGCGACGCGGCGCAGTTCGTCGATGTCCTTCTGGAAGTCCGAGGTCACGGGCCGTGCCCAGTTCCCGATCTGCCCGCCGAAGCCGACGATCTCGATGCCGTTCTCTTCGAGCTGGCCGCGGGCGGCGGCCCATTCCTCCTCGCTGAGGTCGCAGACGCTTTTGCCGTTGACGAGGCGCAGCTCGATCGCGCTCCAGCCCGCCTCCTTCAGTGTGGAGATTTGTCCATCGAGGGTCTTTTCGGCTTCGTCGGCGAATCCAGTGAATTTGAAAGGCATGGGTCGTAGTGGTTGTTTGAGCGGTGGAGGATACACAGGACGGGGCCTTGCGCAAAGCCGCGATTTCGGCAAGGCGGCGATTTTGGAGAAAAAGCTGGTCAGATGAACTTGATCTGGCATATTCAGCATCATGTCCCTCTATCTCAAACTGCCCGAGGCCGTCGACCAGCACGCCTTCAATCATCGCCGTTGGGAGGAGCTGATCCAAAGCGGCGAGCAGGGGAGGTACGAAACCCAACGGATCGAGACCGACCGATACGGCCATCTCGTGATGAGCCCGTGGGCGGCGGCGAGGCACGGGATCTACCAGAGCGAGGCCGTGGGCTTGCTGGGCAAGCTCCTTTCCGGAGGGAGAACCGTCACCGAGTGCCCCGTCTCCACCTCCGACGGCGTGAAGCTCGTCGATGCCGCGTGGATGTCGCGGGCGAGGTACGAGCCGATGCGCGAACTCTTCGTCTTCGAAAAGGCCCCCGAGATCTGCGTCGAGGTGCTGTCCCCCTCGAACACCAAGGCCGAGATGGAGGAGCGACGCGCCCTTTTCTTCGAAATCGGCTGCGTCGAGTTCTGGACGATTGGCGCGACGGGAAAGGTGCGTTTCTTCGCCTGCGGCGGCGGGGAGACTGGGTGCTCGGCGCTTTGCCCGGATTTTCCCAAGCAGATCGAGGCCTGACTCCCTCCGCGCCCACCCCACGGAATCGCGCGATAGCCAGCCCGCGTCCGATCTGTCATCCTCCTCCCGTGATGAACCGATTTCTCCTCCCCCTCCTGCTTCTCCTCGCGACTCCGCTGGCCGCCGGGCCGACCGCCTTCGTCAACGGAAAGATCGTCACGGTGGACGAATCCTTCTCCATCGTCGAGGCCATGCTCGTCAATGGCGACCGCATCGTGAAGATCGGCACCAGCGCCGCGATCCAAGAGGGTCTGCCCGCCGCCGCGACCCTCTTCGATCTGAAAGGGGCCACCGTCCTGCCCGGCTTGATCGATTCGCACGTCCACAGCACCGGGGCCTCGACCTACGAGTTCGACCACGCCGTCCCCGAGATGGAGACCGTCGCCGATGTGCTCGCCCACATCCGCGACCGCGCCGCGCAGTTGCCCGAGGGGACGTGGATCGGCCTTTCGCAGGTCTTCATCACCCGCCTGCGCGAGCAGCGCTTCCCCACCCGAGCCGAACTCGACGAGGCCGCGCCGAAGCATCCCGTCACCTTCCGCACCGGACCCGACTCGGCGCTGAATTCGCTCGCCCTTTCGCTCTCCGGCATCGATCGCGACACCGAAGCGCCCGAGGGCGGTGCCGGGCGGGTCGAGAAAGACCCCGCCACCGGAGAACCGACCGGCATCCTCCGCGGTTCCGCGACCGGGCTGATCAAACGCGGCGACACCGGGACGAAAAGCCCGGACGCTCAGGAGCAGGCCGACGCCCTCGCCGAACTGCTCGCCGACTACAACCGCGTCGGGATCACCAGCATTTCCGACCGCAACGCCAGCGAGGGGGCCGTCCGGCTCTACACTGCCCTGCGCGATGCCGATCGTCTCAGTTGCCGGGTCTATCTCTACCACGGAGTCAACGCCCAAGCGCCTCTCGAAACTGTCCTCGCGAACCTCGACAAGATCGCCGACCATCCTCTGCGCGAATACGACAACCGACTCTGGCTGCGCGGCGTCAAAATCTTCCTCGACGGCGGCATGCTCACCGGAAGCGCCTACATGAAGCGGCCCTGGGGCGTCAGCGCGGCCTACGGCATCGACGATCCCGAGTATCGCGGCATGGCCTACGTCGAGCCGGACAAGCTCTACGAGATGGCCCGGCACGCCCTCGCGAAAGACCTCCAGTTCACCGCCCACTCCGTCGGCGACGGGGCCGTGGAGCGGCTCGTCGACACCTACGAGCGCATCGCGGCGAACGACTTCCCCGTGAAGGACAAGCGTCCCTGCGTGACCCACTGCAACTTCATGAGCGCCGCCGCGATCGAAAAAATGGCCGCCCACGGCATCGTCGCCGACCTCCAGCCCGCGTGGCTCCATCTCGACGGGCGCACCCTGCTGAAGCAGTTCGGCGAGGAGCGCCTTGAATATTTCCAGCCTTACAAGACGCTCGCGGAGAAGGGCGTGAAAGTCGGTGGCGGATCGGACCACATGCAGAAGATCGGCAGCCTGCGCTCCGTCAATCCCTACAACCCCTTCCTCGGCATGTGGACCACCCTGACGAGACAGCCCCGCTGGATGTCCGGGACGCTGCATCCCGCGCAAATCATCGACCGGGCCGCGGCCATCCGCCTCTATACGATCAACAACGCTTGGCTCACTTTCGAAGAGAAGGAGAAGGGTTCGCTGGAGGCGGGGAAGCTCGCCGACTTCATCGTCCTCGACCGCGACATCCTGAACTGCCCGGTGGACGATGTGAAGGAGATCCAAGTGGTGGAGACCTGGCTCGGCGGGAGACGGGTCATTTGAGTGGGTGGAAGGAGCGTCAAAAGGCTTTTCAGCGGAGCTCCGGTGTGGTATTTGGATTTCGAATTCCTTCCTCCGATGAAACGCATCTCCATCCTGCTCGCCGCGGTCTTCGCGATCCCTGTCGCCTTCGCCCAGGAATCCGGGGCGCCGACGGAGGCCGCTCCCGCCACCTACACCGTTCAAGCGGGCGACAACCCTTGGACCATCGCGAAAAAGCACGGCGTCAAACTGGAGGAGCTTCTCGCGGCAAACCAGATCAAAGATCCGAAAAACCTCAAGATCGGCGACGTCCTCAAGCTCCCCTCCGGGGCGAAAGCGGGGGCCGCTCCCGAGCCCGCGCCGGTTCCGGCCCCTGCGCCGGCACCCGCCGAAGAGGCTCAGCCCTCCGGAGCCGACTGGGAATGGTACACGGTCCAGAAGGGCGACAACCCATGGAAGATCGCGAAGGCCCGCAAGATCGAACACGGGAAAATCGTCTCGCTCAACGAAGGCGTCGATTTTACCAAGCTGAAAATCGGCCAGCACATCAAGGTGCCGAAGACGCCGTGATCAACGTTCGAAACGGCGCACGTTCCCGAGGCGGGAGCGGAGATCGCGTAGCACTTCGTCGAGAGCTTTCAAGTCCGAGCCGGAGAGATGCGGTCGGAGTCGGTCGAGCAAGCTCTCGTCAGTGACGGGATCGAGACGGAGCAGTTGCAGGATGTCGGTCTCGTAGAGGTCGGCGCGTTCGATTTGCCCCTGCCGATAGAGAGAGGGCAGGGCGAAGAGCTTCAGGAGGATGATGCCCTCCGGGGTCGCGCAGCGGAGGGACGTCCCCAGAAACTGGCGGAAGGAGGAATGGCGTTTCGCCACCTCGGTGAAGAGGGAATTCGCGGTGAAGCGAAGATCGATGCGTAGGGGATCGCAATCGCCCGTACCGAACCATTCGTTCCTTTCCCGCAGAACGAAACCCGGAAGACGGGGCAAGTCCTCGACCGCGAGGATGAGGTCGATGTCGCGCGTGTTCCGGCCATCGACATATTGAAGGAGGGCGAGGCCGCCGACGAGAACGTGGGGGATGGCGTCGTGCTCCAGAGCTTCGAGAAGCCGCCGGGTTTGGTCGAGGAGGGCGGCTTCGTTCATATCGGAATCTCCATCGAGAAACAGGGCGTCGCGCAGGATCGACGCAAGATCGTCGCGTCGACGCAACACGGGAGCGCTGGGAGGAACAGGGGCTGGCGACACGCAGGAATCTGCCCCACGCGATGCGCCGTCGCAATGTTCATCCCGTCACTTGGCTTCCCCGCCGGAACTCCCCCGGCGTGATCCCGAAGCGTTCTCGGTAGGCCGTTTGCAGGTAGTGGGCGTGGGTGAAGCCGGTCTGCTCGGCGATGAGGTCGATGGTGAGGTCGGAGGCGCGGAGGAGGCGGTTCACCTCGCGGAAGCGGACGCGGAGCAGCTCGTCCTTCGGAGAGCGGCCAAGGGCGGATTTCATGCGCCGTTCCAAGGTGCTGCGCGAGACCGCGAGCGTTTCGCAGAGTTCGCCGACCATCAGCCCGGAGAAGGCCCGTTCGCGGATGAGCCGTGCCGCTCGCAGGACGACGGGATCCTCGATCACGAATTCGTCCGACGAGGCGCGCACCTCGATGCCCTTCGGCGGCACCAGCACCGGGGCTCCGTCGTCGGCTTCGCCTCGCATGAGCCGGTCGAGGCGCTCCGCCGCGAGCCAGCCCACCCTCGCCCCGTCGAAACGCACGCTCGTCAGCGCGGGCGAGGCGAATTCGCAGAGGGTCTCCTCGTTTTCGCAGCCGACCACCGCGACCTCCTCCGGCACGGCGAGGGCGGCACGGCGGCAGGCGTCGAGGAGATGCACCGCGAGCTGGTCGTTCGTCGCGAAGATGCCGACGGGTTTTTCGAGCGCTTCGAGCCAGCGCATCAGTTCGGCTTGGTGAGCCTCCCAGTCGCGGGGGCTCGCCTCGCCTTGTGCGGGCAGGAGGGCGCAGGCGGCCCCGGACTCCTCCACCCGGGCGATGAAATTGGCGACCCGCTCGCGGAAGAAGGACTCCGTGTCGAGGGTGTAGGCGGCGAAGCGGCGGTAGCCCCGGTTCAGGAAATGCTCGGCGACGCTCTGGCCGATGAGGGCGTTATCCATCCCGATGAAGGGCAGGCCAGGGGTGTGCTTCGTCGAGCGCAGCTCCACCGTGGGCACCCCGGCGGCGAGGATCGCAGCGGCCATTTCGGCGCTGTGGGTGCGGGTGAGAATGCCGTCTCCGCTCCAGTTCGCCAGCCAAGGTGGCACGGAGGACTCGAAGGCGCGGAGTTCGAGAAAGGTGGACCAGGGGCCGTGGCCTTGCAGATAGCGACCCACCCCCGACAGAAGGTCGCGAGTGTAGCTGCGCGTCGTCTCGACGAGGATGGCGACACGCTTCACGGGGGTGGCGGGAGGACGTTTCAAGCTGACGAAAAACCTGAATATCGCCGAAGCCGCTGGATGTCAATGGGCGGGCGCAGTCCGGGGCGAGGGGGCGATACCCTCTCGACAGGGACACCCGACAGGGTTAGGGTGGCTCCATGGCGGTCAAAGTCATGGAGAAAGCGCCCGTGGAGCGGACGGCGGAGGCCTTCGTCCCGCTTGAGAACGGGGACCATCTCGATGCTGCCGAATTCCTGCGGCGTTTCGAGGCCATGCCCGAAGTCAAGAAAGCCGAACTCGTCCAAGGAATCGTCCACATGGCCTCGCCCGTCCGCCTCGATCTTCACGCCGAACCCGACAATCTGATCCAGATGTGGCTCGGCACCTACGCCGCCTTCCGTCCAGAGGCGCGCTGCGCCACCAACGCCACCGTGCGCCTCGGACCCGAGGATGTGCCCCAGCCCGACGCGGTGCTCTTCCTCGACGCAGTCCACGGTGGCAAAGCGTCGCCCGATGCGCAGGGCTACCTCGCCGGACCGCCCGAACTGGTCGTGGAGATCGCCGCCAGCAGCGTCTCGCGCGACGTCCGCGAGAAGCTCGCCAGCTACCGCCGCGCCGGGGTGCGGGAGTATCTGCTCTGGCGCGTGATGGACGGCGAAATCGACTGGTTCGTGTTGGAAGGGAATGAATACCGGCTCCTCCCGATGGAGGACGGACTGCTGCGCAGCTGTGTCTTCCCCGGTCTCGTCCTGCCTGTGGCTGCCGCATTGGCGGGAGACCGTGCGGCTGTGCTTGAGGCGTTGAGGGGGAGTCGGGAGGCGGAGTAAAGCGTTATTCCTCGCCTCGGATCATTCGGTCCAATCGTTCGCGCTGCTCCTTGGTCATCCTCGGCATTCCGAGCGCCTGCCGCCGCGCCGCGAAGTCGATGAACGGGGACTTCACTTTCTTCTGTGCGGTGTCCGTGGAAAGGTTCAGGTCGCGCACTTCGGACTCGGTGCAAGGTCAAATGACGGATTCGGAGGTGATGACGAAAAACCTGAGTTTTCCGGACCGATTCGAGTAGTGACTTTCGTTTCTTTTCCCGATAGGCTCGCTCCATGCCAGACTATATCGGAAAAGCCCTCATCGTCGTCGGCGACGCCACGGAGACCGTCGATACCCTCTATCCCTACTACCGCCTCCAGGAGGCGAAGATCCAGCCCGTCGTCATCGCGCCGGAGAAGCGCCTCTACCAGATGGTGATGCACGAGGTGCGTCCCGGCTGGACGATCACACGCGAGTGGGAGGGCTATCAGATCCAGGCCGACCTCGCCTTCTCCGAGGTGAATCCCGAGGACTATCTCGGCATTCTCTTCTCCGGCGGGCGCGCTCCCGAATACATCCGCGAGGATCCCGACCTGATCCGTCTCTCACAGTGGTTTTTCGACCACGACAAGCCCGTCGCGAGCGTGTGCCACGGCGTCGAGATCCCGGCGCGGGCCGACCGGGTTCGCGGGCGGCGCATGGCCACGGTGGCGAAGTGCCAGTTCGACCTCGAAGTCTGCGGCGGCATCTACGTGAACGAACCCTGCGTCATCGACGGCAAGCTCGTTTCTGGCCGCACCTTCCACGACAACGGCCACTACGTCGGTCCTTGGATTGCGATGCTCGAAGAGGAGGCGGCGAGCCGCGCCTGACATTTCACCCACAATTCCCGTTCCCATGAACCGACGCCATGCCTGCCGGCTCCTCGGCTCCGCGTTCCTTGCCCCCTCCGCGATCCGCGCGGCGGAGGCTCAGGGCTTCGCGATCCGCTATGTGCTTTCCTCCGCCCTCTACGGCGACCTGCCTCTCGACGAGGTGCTCGGCGAGGTGAAGAAGTCGGGTGCCGAGTCCATCGACATCTGGCGCAAGGTCCACGCGACCCATCGCGAGCAGATCGAGGAGATGGGCGACGAGGCGTTCCAAGCGCTGTTGAAGAAGCACGACGTGCCCCTCGCCATCTCGACCTGCTACCCGCTGGGACCCTTCAAGCAGGACGACGAGATGCGCTGGGTGAAGAGGAACGGCGGCCACATGACCGTCTGCGCCTCGGGCAAGATGGGCGATGCCGATGTCTCGGGTGCCGAGGCGAAGGCGCAGGTGGCGGCCTTTTTCGAGAAGCTGAAACCGCACTACGAGCTCGCCGAGGAACTCGGCCTGACCATGGCCATCGAGAACCACAAGAACGCGATGCTCTCCTCGCCCGACTCGATCCGCTACTTCGCGGACTTGAATCCCTCGAAGGCCGTCGGCATCGCCTTCGCGCCGCACCATCTCCATGACGCGGTCGATCAGATCCCGGCCCTGATCCGACATTGCGGGAAGGCGAACCTGCCCTTCATCTACTTTCAGGAATATCACCTTTCCGCGAAGCAGCAGATGCTGAAGGAGGAGGAATTGAAGCAGCTCCCCGGTTTCGGAACGCTGGACTATATGCCCATCGTCGCGGCGTTGAAGGAGATTGGTTTCGACGGTTTCGCCGAGATCTTCATGCATCCGACTCCGCGTGGTGTGCCTGTGCTGCCGACGGCCGGGGAGATCACGGAGAAGGTCAATGAATCGAGGGCCTATCTCGACCGCTGTCTTGCGAAGGGATGAAAGGGTGGCGGCGATTCCAATTCGGTAGAGAAATTCTCACAAATTTCTCCAGTTCGATTTGTCAAGCGACGTTCGTCGAAGTTCTCACGAACTTCGCTACGGCGACTGGCATTCGTGAAAAAGCTACCCGGAGAATTGCCCTTTTATCAATGCTCTCGCCTTGGCTGACGACCGTCCCGCTCCACTCCGCTCCCCACGTCACCGGCTACGAGCGCTTCCATGCCGAATCTCCAACGGCGGAGGGCGGTGCCATCCTCTTCTCCGAACTCGGCTGCGCCAACTGCCACGGCGGATCGGCGGTGACGGTGCCGCGAAAGGGACCGAAGCTCGTCGATCTCTCCCAGCGCATCGACCGCGACTGGCTCGCCGCCTTCCTCCGCGATCCCGATTCGGGCCACGAGGGTTCGACGATGCCCGCGATGTTCCACGGTCTCGCCGACGAGGACCTCGACGCCGTCCTTGCCTATCTCGGCACGCTCGGGAAGGGGCTGAAGCTCGGCACTCCCCGCCACGCCAACGCGGAGCGGGGCAGTGCCCTCTATCATGAGAAAGGCTGCATCGCCTGTCACGCCCCGACTCCCGATTTCCATCCGCCGCACGGGGGAGGGGAGACGCAGGTCTCGCCCTTGGTCATCACCCATCCCGATCTCGCCGCGAAGACGAGTCTCCTCGCGCTCGCCCATTTCCTCGAAGCGCCCTCGCGCTACCGCACCGACGGACGCATGCCGCATTTCGTGCTCGACACGCAGGAGTCGCTCGACATCGCCTCCCATCTCCTCGACTACCAAAGTTCGGACCCGAGGGATGCCAAGCCGGTTGCTCCTTGGCCGAAGGCCGATGCCGCCGTCGTTGCGAAAGGCAAGGAGTTGGTCGCCAACATGAACTGCGCCGCCTGTCATGCCATCGAGGGACAGAAGGCCGCTCCGGTGGTGGCCTTGTCAGGATCTCCGAAGGGCGAGGGGCATTGCCTGTCCTCCGATCCGAAAGCGGGGCTCCCCGCCTACGATCTCGACGAAGGACAACGCGCCTCGCTCCTCGCCTTTCTCGCCGGGGACCGTCCGACGGAGGACAGGGACGGAGGCCTCACCCTAGCGGCGATGAACTGCTACGCCTGCCACGACCGAGACGGCATCGGAGGTTCGACGGCGGAGACGAACCCCTTCTTCATCGGCGACGAGGCCCTCGGCGACTCCGGCAGGCTCGCTCCGCCGCTCACCGGCATCGGGTACAAATTGCAGCGCGGCTGGCTGGAGGGTGTCCTCACCGGAGCGGAGGGTAGCCGGGCGCGGCCCTATGTGAAAACGCAGATGCCCCTCTACGCTGCCCACGCGCCCGCCCTCGCGGAGTGGCTGGAGCGCATCGACGCGCCGCCGGACGCGAAGCTGCTCGTCGAGCGAAAGGAGGATCTCGAAGCCGGTCGCAAGCTCCTCGGCATCCTCGGCGGAACGAACTGCATCACTTGCCACACATGGGACGGGCAGCGTTCCATCGGCATCCAAGCGCTCGACCTCGCCTCGCTCGACCGCCGTCTGCGGCCCGAGTGGTTCCGCGACTATCTGCTCGATCCCGCGTCCTACCGTCCCGGCACCCTGATGCCTCCGCTCTGGCCGGGCGGGCAATCGACCGTACCCGATGTGCTCGGCGGCGACACCGAGCGCCAGATCGCGGCCATCTGGAGCTTCATCCGCGAAGGCGAGGGACTGCCCGAGGGCTTCCCCGACCACGGCTCGGGGCAGTTCGAGATCGTTCCGACGGATCGTCCCGTGATCCAGCGCACCTTCTTCGAGGGAACGGGAACGAAGGCGATCCTCGTCGGCTTCCCCGGCGGCGTCAGCCTCGCCTACGACGGGCTCGGAGCGCGTCCCGTTCTTGTGTGGCGGGGGCCTTTCTTCGATGCCTACCACACTTGGTTCTCGCGCCACGCGCCCTTCGAGAAGCCGCTCGGCGGCGACCTTTCCGCTATCCCCGAGACGGGAGCGGAGACGGGACGACGTTTCCGGGGCTACCGACTCGACGAGGCGGGGAATCCGACCTTCCTCTTCACCGACGGCGATCGCGAGGTGAGCGAGCGTTTCGCCGTCGAGGACGGGAAGCTGGTGCGCACCCTCTCGTGGACGGAGGGGAGCGCTCCGGCGGTGGCGCATCCCGATGGCGTGGCGGTCGAGAGCACGGGCGAGGGGAAGAGCCTGACATTCATCTATTCGTGGAAATGAAGCGGATCGCCTCCATCGTCCTCCTTCTCTGCGGAACCTTGGCCCAAGCGCAAGAATCCGCTTCGGCCTACACCGTCGCCGAGCTTCTCGCGGCCAGCTCCCCGCAGGACTCGCGCTCGAAGGATTGGAAACCCGGCGACGGCATCGCCCTCGAAGTCAGCGGAATGGAGTGGATTGGCCCCGACCGTCTCGCCGTGGCCATCCGCAAGGGTGAGGTCTGGTTCCTCGACGGGGTGCTCGGCGATCCGTCGGCAGTGAAATACCATCTCTTCGCCTCCGGCCTGCACGAGCCGCTCGGATTGCTCCGAGACGGCGACGATCTCCTCGTGGCGCAGCGTGCCGAGATCACCCGGCTGCGCGACACCGACCGCGACGGCGTCGCCGACGAATACCTCACCGCCTGCGACGGCTGGACCGTGACGGGCAACTACCACGCCTACACCTACGGCCCCGAACGCGACGGACAGGGAAATCTGTGGGGCACCCTCAATCTCGGCATGGGCGAGCTCGCGGACAACGCCAAGGGCTGGCATGGTTGGGGCGGCATCATCGGCAAGGGTGGGCGTTTCGAGCCGAAATCCCTCGGGATGCGCTCGCCGAGCGGATTGGGAGCGAATCTCGCGGGCGACATGTTCTTCACCGATCAGCAGGGCACCTGGGTTCCGGCAACGCCGGTGTATCACCTGCGCCCCGGCGTCTTCTACGGAAACCAGGAGTCGCTCGGATCGCTCGATCTTCCCGAGGCTCCCTTTCACCTGACAAACCTCCCAAAGCCCAACCAGCCCTATCCCGACGCCCTCGCCGAAGCGCCGCAATTTGTCCCTCCGGCGGTGTGGCTGCCCTACAACAAGATGGGCCGCAGTGCCACCGACATCCAGGTGATCGATCAGGGCGGCAAGTTTGGCCCCTTCGACGGGCAGCTTCTCGTCGGCGAGTTCACCAATTCGGCGGTGAGCCGCGTCTTCCTCGAAAAGGTCGGCGGCGAATACCAGGGGGCCTGTTTCCCCTTCCTCGACGGCTTCCCGGCGGCGGTGGTGCGACTCGCTTTCGCGCCCGACGGATCGCTCTTCGTCGGCATGACCAACCGAGGCTGGTCCTCGCTGGGGAACCGCTCCTACGGCCTCTCCCGGGTGCGCTTCACTGGCGCGACGCCCTTCGCGATCCGCGAGATGCGGGCGAAAGCCGACGGCTTCGAGCTGGTCTTTACCGAGCCGATCGATTCCGCCACGCTCGACGGCGCGTTGGCGATGAGCGCGTTCACCTACCAATACTCCTCCGCCTACGGAGGCGACGAGATTGACACCACGGAATTGAAGATCGTCTCGGCGACGCCTTCCCCAGATGGCCTCTCGATGCGTCTCGTCGTCGAGGGATTGCGACCGTTCTACGTCCACGAGCTACGCACCACCGGACTGAAGTCGAAGACAGGCCGGACGCTCGATTTTCCGAATGCGTGGTACACACTGAACCGGATTCCGGAATGAGGCGGACGTGACCGCCGGGCACCCCAGGGAATCGCGTCCTTGCCAAAGGTCCCCTTTTTCCCCTATGCTCCCGTCCATGGCCCATTTCTCCTGGCTCGACTACACCATCTTCGGCCTCTACCTCGCCGCCTCCGTCGGCGTGGGGCTCTACTCGGCGCGGCGCAAGGCGGGCAACCTCGGCGACTACTTCCTCGCTGGGCGGGGCATGAGCCCCTTCCTCGTGGCCATGTCCATCCTCGCGGCGCTCTTCTCAGGCATCAGCTACCTCGCCGGACCTGCCGACGTCTACAAGAACGGCTTCGCCTTCGCCTATGCCGTGCTCGCCTTCTTCATCGCCACCCCGATCACGACCCTGTGGGTGCTGCCGAAGTTCTACCACTCGCGCTTCTACACCGCCTACCAGTTCCTCGAAGAGCGCTTCGCCCTGCCTGTGCGGCTCCTTGCCTCGGGGCTCTTCATCGGCCGGGTCTCGCTCTGGCTCGCCGCCGCGACCTACGCGCCAGCCCTCGCCTTGGAAAAAGTCACCGGCATCCCCCTCTGGGTCACGATCCTCGCCTCGGGCACCCTCACCATGCTCTACACCACCCTCGGCGGGATGCGGGCGGTGATCTGGACGGATGTGATGCAGCTCATCGTCCTCTTCGGCGGGCAGATCATCATCACCTTCGTCGCCGCGAGCATGATCCCCGGCGGCCTCGGCGGCGTCTGGGAGACCGCCGTCGCGGATGGACGCATGGACATCAGCCTCTCCTTCAGCCTCGCCGAGCGGGTCAATCTCGGCTCGCTCCTCCTCGCCGCGGCCTTCCTCCACCTCGTGCAGATGGCCACCGACCAGGTCTCGGTGCAGCGCTACCTCACCGCCGGGAGCCTGCGGGAGGCGAAACGCTCGCTCTGGATCAAGCTCTGGTTCATCCTTCCGGTCCTCGTCCTTTTCTACGGCACCGGGCTGGTCCTCTACGCCTTCTACAAGATCCACGGCGATCCGCTCGCCGCCGGGCACATCGCGAAGGAGGACCAGATCCTGCCCTACTTCGTCGTCAGCCAGCTCCCTGCCGGGCTGCCCGGCCTGCTCATCGCGGCGATCTATGCGGCGAGCATGTCCACCATCTCCGCCGGGCTGAACTCGCTTTCCTCGGCCACGCTTGTCGATTTCCAGCAGCGCCTCGGCAAGGGACCCGCCGTCTCCGACGCCCGCCAGGTCGCCCGAGCCCGCTGGATTACGGCCGGCTACGGCATCCTCGTGATGGCCCTCGCCTTCGCCGTCTCGCAGATGAAGGGCAACCTCGTCGAATCGGTCAACACCATCATCGGTCTCGTCGGCGGACCGCTCCTGGGGCTCTTCGTACTCGGCATGTTCACCCAACGCGCCGACACGCGCGGGGCGCTGGTCGGCTGCTTCGTCGGCTTCCTCTCGTTGCTCGCGCTCTTTCTCTACCAAAGCGGAGCCTTCACTGCGGAAACGCCCGAAACCCTTGTCTCCTTCATCTGGTACAGCCTCTTCGGCTGCCTCATCACCGTCGGCGTCGGCCTGCTCCTCTCGCGGGGGAAGGCGGCGTCCGCGTCCGCTTGATCCCGCAAAAGCGGCAGGACGCGAGCGATCCTTTTTTCTGGACTCCGCGCCGCGTTTCCCTCAGCATCCACCGTTATGTCCCCCACCTACTGGCCCTTCGTCATCCTCGCCGTCAGCGTCGCCTTCATCGTCATCGGCATCGGAAAGCTGCGTCTCCACGCCTTCGTCGCCCTCCTCCTCGCCGCCTTGATCGCCGGCCTCATGACGGGGAGGGAGGCTTGGGAGATCGTGCAGAAAGACGGCTCGACGAAGACCTATTCAGCGTTCGCCGGCTGCGTGGAGATGGTCTCGAAGGGGCTCGGCGACACCGCCCGAGACATCGCCATCTCCATCGCCCTCGCGGCGATCATCGGCATGGCCCTGATGCAGAGCGGTGGCGCGGACAAGGTGGTGCGCCGCTTCCTCGCCCTGTTCGGGGAGAAGCGTGCCGGCTGGGCGCTGCTGACCAGCACCTTCCTCCTCAGCGCGCCGATTTTCTTCGACACCATGTTCATGCTGATGGCCCCGCTCGCCATGACCCTCGCCCTGCGCACGGGGAAGAACTACGTGCTCTACATCCTCGCCGTCTGCGTCGCCGGCTCCATCACCCACTCCATGACCGTGCCGCACCCCGGCCCGGTCGCCGTGGTGGACGACCTCCAGATCAGCGTCGGCGAATCCCTCGTCTGGGGCATGGCCGTCGGGGCCGTCGTCGCCGTCTTCGGCTTCCTCGTCAGCCACTGGATCAACCGGCGGGTGCAGGTGCCCGTGCGCGGGTCCGGGGCCGTGCCGCTCGAAAGCCTCAAGGGCATCGGCGACAAGCCGGACAGCGAGCTGCCCTCGTTCTTCTGGAGCATCGTCCCGGTGATCCTGCCCATCGTCCTCATCACCCTCACCACCGTCTTCGAACTCGCCGGAAACGCCGCCGCCGCTGGGACCGGATGGGCCACGGGCTTCGTCTCCGCCTTCGGCGGCCAAGAGGGGTTCGATGCGGTCCGGATCTGGGTCGACTTCATCGGGAACAAGAACATCGCCCTGTTCATCGGCGCTTTCATCGCCATGGCCGTGCTCGCCCGGCAGTGCAAGCTGGGGCTGGGGAAACTGGAGGAGCTCGTCGCCCCTCCGCTGGAGACCGCGGGCATGATCATCCTCATCACCAGCGCTGGCGGAGCCTTTGGCGCGGCCCTCCGCAACGCCGGTGTCGGCGACGCCGTGAAGACCCTCGCCCAGGGATACAGCATCAACCTGATCCTCCTCGGGTGGCTCGTTGCCGTGGTGATCCGGGTCGCCCAGGGCTCGGCCACCGTCGCCATGCTCACCGCGTCGTCCATCATGGCCCCCATGGCCGCAGGCTCGCAACTGGGCTGCCATCCGGTCTACCTCTTCATGAGCATCGGCTTCGGGGCCATGTTCCTCTCGTGGATGAACGACAGCGGCTTCTGGGCCGTGTCGAAGCTCTCGGGGATGACGGAGAGGGAGACCCTGCGCACCTTCAGCGTCCAGCTCACCGTCAACTCCATTGTCGGGCTCGTCGTTGTGCTCCTTCTCAGCAAGCTGCTGCCCATGGTCTAGCTGGCCGGGAAACCGTCCTCTCGCATTCGGTGGAGGTCGGCCTTACCTTGTCCGGCCCAACCCTCTTGCGTCCTTGAGCAAACCCTCTTCCTCCACCTTGCCCCGCACCGCGATCCTCAACGTCGTCGGCCTGACCCCGCGCCATCTTGGCCCGGACATGCCTTTCCTCCGCCAGTTCCTCGCGCGGGAGGAGACGAAGCTCGTCCATGTGACGCCCCTGCTGCCCGCCGTCACCTCGACGATGCAGGCGACCTACCTCACCGGCGAAGCGCCCGGTGGACACGGCATCGTCGGCAACATGTGGTACGACCGCGACTACGCCGAGCACCGCTGCTGGAAGCAGTCGAACCACCTCGTCAAAGGCCGCAAGATCTGGGAAACGCTCCGCGAGGAGGACCCCGCCTACACCTGCGCCAAGGTCTTCTGGTGGAACAATCTCTACTCCAGCGCCGACTACCAGATCACCCCTCGCCCCATCTACCGCGCCGACGGCAAGAAGCTCTTCGACGTCCAGACCTGGCCGATGGAGCTGCGGAAGAAAATCCGGCGACGGCTCGGCAAGTTCCCTTTCCCCGCCTTCTGGGGGCCGGCCTCCGGGATCGAGTCGAGCCGATGGATCGCGCAGTCGGCGAAGTGGTTCGAGGACCAGTTCTCGCCCAATCTCAACCTCGTCTACCTGCCCCACCTCGACTACAACCTCCAGCGCATCGGGCCGGAATCGCCGAAGATCTCCGACGACCTCCAAGCCATCGACCAGGTCGTCGAGGATCTCGTCAACCATCTCGAACCTCGCGGCGTGCGCGTCGTCGTCCTCAGCGAATACGGCATCACCCAGGTGGATCGCGCCATCCATCTCAACCGCGTCTTCCGCGAGAAAGGCTGGATCGTCTGGCGCGACGAACTCGGGAGCGAGATGATCGACCTCGGCAACTGCCGCGCCTTCGCCATCCCCGACCACCAGGTCGCGCATGTCTACGTGAACGATCCAGCGATCCTCGACGAAGTCGCCGAGACCCTGCGCCAGACCGAAGGCGTCGCCGCCGTCCACGACCGTGCCGCCCAGAAGGCGCTCGGCCTCGCCCACGAGCGGACTGGCGATCTCGTTGCCGTGTCCGACGAGCGGAGTTGGTTCACCTACTACTGGTGGAAGAGCGACCGCAAGGCTCCCGACTACGCCCGCTGCGTCGACATCCACCGCAAGCCCGGCTACGACCCCGTCGAGCTCTTCCTCGATCCGAAGATCCGCTTCCCCAAGCTGGCCGTGGGTCGGCGCTTGCTGAAGAAGGCCCTCGGCTTCCGCATGTTGATGAACGTCATCCCCCTCGACGCCAGTCTCGTGAAAGGCTCGCACGGCTGCATCCCGCACGACCGCGACGACCATCCCGTGCTGATCGGAGCCTTTCCGGGACTGGAAAACGGTGCGACTCTCGCCGCGACGGAAGCGCATGGGCATCTGCTGGCACTCTGCCGTGGCGGAGGCTGGAGTCCCGTGACCCGTGACCCGTGACTCACTTCCCCTGCCCGTAGTAGGCTCCCGGCCCGTGCTTCCGCAGGTAGTGCTTGTCGAGGAGATGTTTCGGCAGCGGCGCGACCTCGGGCCGCAACTGCCACGTCCCCAGCGCCATCTCCGCGCAGACTTCGAGGGCGACGCTGTTCCTCACCGAGTCGAGGGCGCTTTTGCCCCAAGTGAAGGGCGCGTGGTATCTCTGGAGGCAGGCCGGCATCGCCATGGGGGCTATCCCCCGCTTGCGGAAGCATTCGACGATGGCGCGGCCCGTGTTCGTCTCGTAGTCCTCGGCGACCTCCTCCGGCGTCAATTCGCGCACCAGCGGCACGGTTCCGAAAAAATGATCGGCATGGGTCGTGCCGAGGCAGGGCAACTCCACCCCGGCTTGGGAGAGCATCGTCGCCCTCACCGAATGCGTGTGGGTGACCCCGCCGATCTCCGGAAACTCGCGATAGAGGACGAGGTGCGTCGGCGTGTCGGACGACGGACGCAGCGTTCCCTCGACGACCTGGCCGTCCAGATCGAGGACGACGAGCGAATCGACCGTGAGATCCTCGTAGGCGACCCCGCTCGGCTTGATCGCGACGAGCCCGCGCCCCCGGTCGATCCCTGACACATTGCCCCAAGTCAGGCGCACCAGCCCCTCTTTCACGAGGAGAAGGTTGGCCTCCAGCACCTCTTCTTTCAGATCCCGCAGCATCGTGGGGAACGAAACCCCGAACGCGCCCCCCGCAAGAGGAGAATTCCGGGGGGACAATCGCCCGAATTGGTCTACCCTGTCCGACTCCCTGACGGAACCCGGCCCTGCCATGTGGCGAAAGACCCAGAAGCTCCTCGCGACCGTTGTCCCCCTCGTCCTGCTCCTCGCCTACCTCGCGGTGGCGGCCTGCATGCTGAACCGCTGGGACGCGATGGTCCCGGTCACGCTCACGCCGGTGTGGGCTTGGGCGGGTGCCGGGGCGCTGGTCTCCCTGCTTTGCTGGATCGTCTGCCGCGGTCCGGCCCTCGGGGCGATGCTCTGCCTCTTTCTCGTCACGGTGGCGGCCTTCTCCGAGGAGGTCCGGGGGATCTGCCGCGAGGCTGTCGCCTCGGTGCGCGAACGCCGGGCCGCCCCCGCTTCCCCGGAGGAGGGGGCAATCCTGCGACTCGCCTCCGTCCGCTGCTCGGGGAAGGAGGAGGCTCTGCGCGAGGCGGTCGAGGCCGCCCCCGACCTTCTCCTCGTGCAGGAGGCCCCCGACAAGATGACGCTCGACGCCATCGCCGACCGGCTCTATGGCGTGGAGCGGTCCGTCACGACTTGGGGCGATCTCGCGATCCTCGCCCGTGGTGAAACCCTTTCCGTCCTGACCGATCCGCAGGGCAAGGCCCTCCATGTGCGGCTGAGGCATCCGGGCGGGCTGGTCATCGACGCCACCAATCTCGATCTCCCCGGCTGCGCGCCCCGCCTCGACATGTGGAAGCCGCCGGTGTGGAAGGGACTCGTCGCCGCCCGCGTCGAGACCCGCCGGATCGTGCGGACGCTCCTCGGGGAGAATCCGATGAACCGCGACCGCGTCGCCCGCGTGGTCGGCGGCGGCTTCGGCACCCCGCCCAAGGACGACGTTTTCCGCCCCTTGGAGAACAACCGCATGGTCGACACCGGGGCCGCATCGGGGCAGGGCTGGAACAACACCCATCCCTCGACCTATCCCTTCCTTCGCCTCGACCAGATCTGGGTCTCGCCGAACCTCGTCCCGTTGAAATCGACGACGCGCCTCAACCCGGATGCCAAGGGCCGCATCGTCGTGAGCGAAGTGCGGATGCCCGCAGCAAAGGCGAAGGTGCCGTGATGAGGGGGGAAATCGGAAATCCGAAGCTCGAAATCTGAATATCGGATTTATCTGTTGGCTTCGAGATTCCTACTCGTACTCATCCTCCTACTCAATCGTCCGTCGCCAGACCTCCGCTTTCTGAGTAGGAGGATGAGGATGAGTAGGAGGAAGATCAGACCGAGCGAGGTTTCAGTTCGTTCCACACCTCCGGAAGATCCCAAGTCTTGAGAACCCCGAAGACCATGTGCGAGAGCGGCCATTGGTAATGCTCCTTGACGGCGAGGGAATGCCAGCTTTCGAGCGGCTCGCGGAGGGAGACGCTTTTGACCCGCTCGTCGAGGAGGGCCGCGAGCCCGCCGGGCAGGGTGGCGCGGCCTTTCGCGGCGAGATGGAGCCCGGTCCAGCCACGGGAGATAAGGAGATCGATCACGCGGAGGACATCGTGCGTCTTCCCGCCGAGATAGGGACGGGCGAGCATGTTCGCATAGGCGGCGTAGAAATAATCGGCCCCGTAGTAGCTGTGCGGCTGGTTTCCGGCGGTGACGGGCAGGGATTCACCGACGCCGCGCACGTCGCAGGCGACGATGAGGGTGGCGTCGTCCTGCGCCGCGACGAGTTCCTTGAGAAAAGCATCTTCACGCAGCTCCTGATCGGAGGATTTCTCGGCGATCCAGAGGAGGGCCTTGCCTCCGCCCTCGGGCGCGGCGGGCAGGCGGGAGACGTGCGACTCGTCGAAGAGCACGGTGCAGACCGCCTCGATTCCCGGTTCGCTCGCCACGGCATAGTGAATCCAATGGCTGCGCGGGTAACCGCGCTTGGGGCCGTAGGGACGCAGGATGCGGTAGTCGGGCGCGGCGACGGGGTCGCGCTCGGGCAGGCGCAGGGAGTTGGCGACGGCTTCGCGGAGCTCCCCTCCGGCGAGCGGCGCGGCTTCGCGGGCGGCCTTGAGTCGTTCCGCCTTCGCCTTGGTGAAGGCGAAGACGGTGCGGGAACCGGGATCGAGGACGACTTGTCCGCTTGGGGTGCATTGCAGGTCCGCGTCCTCCTCGATGACGATAGCGGGTTCGCTTCCGGCATCGGAGGCTCCGGTAACGCTGTTGAAGAAGCGATACATCGCCTCGCGGTTCGGCTGCGAGTATCCGTGCGGGTCGGGGCCGATGTGGAGCTTCACTTGGTCTTCCGCGCCGAGGAGGCCGTAGAGGTGGCGGAGCCGGGCGAAGGATTCCTCCGCTCCCCGCGCGTCGAAGTAGTCTTTCTCCTGCGCGAGGATGATGAGGGGACGTGGGGCCATCGCGGCGAGGTAGTCGTCGTGGTCGAGCCCGAGGGCGAGGGAGCGGGGCGGGCATTGCTCGTTGTCCTGCGGCAGTTCGTTCTCCAGATTCCGCCGCCAGGCCGTGACGAAGCAGGCGGGCGCTCCCATGGTCCAGCGCCGCTCCAGTCCGATGAGCCAAGTCGTCAGGGTGCCGCCGCCGGAGTTTCCGGTGATGCCGACATGCTGCGGATCGATCTCGGGTCGGGTGAGGAGGTAGTCGAGGGCGCGGATGCCGTCCCAAGCGCGCCACGATCCGAGGAATTCGCCGACCAGCTCCATCTGGTTCCCGGCGTGGTTGTGCTCGGTCGTGGTGCCTTTGATGAGAAGCTTCCCGGCGGGATCGACGTATTGGGAGCGCTCGCCTTGGCCGATGGGGTCGAAGATGAGGCAGGCGGTGCCGAGCCGCGCGAGCCCTTGGGCGAAGCTCTGGTAGGCGGCGGCGCATTTGCCGTTGTCGGAGTGTCCGCAGCTTCCCACGACGCCGGGCACCTTTCCGCCGGGATGCTCTTTCGGCAGGTAGAGGTTCGCGGTGACATGGAATTTCGGACGGCTCTCGAAGATGACCTTCTCCACGGTGTAGCCGTCGCGGTCGAGGATGCCGGTGACTTTCGCGTTCAGAGGGGTTTTCTCCGAAGGCATGGGGGCGAAGGCCTTGGCGATACGCTCGCGAACGTCCGCGACGTAGGCCTCGGCTTCGGCTTTGGTGGAAAGGGCCGCCTTTCGCGCCGAGGTCCGTTTCTCCACGGTCCGCACTTTGGCGACATAGTAGTCGTGGACCATGCGGGGGAAGCGTCGGTAGGCTTCGAGCGCGGGCGTCATCGCAGCGGCAGGCGATTGCGCGGCGACGCGTCCGGGCAGGCCGAGTCCGGCAAGGGCGAGACCGCCAGCGAAGTGGAGGAGTTCGCGGCGCGAGGCGGTGGAAGGGAAGTCGGGATTCATCATTGTGAGAGTAGGGAATTTCGGGGCACTTCGTCAAAGCCGCGAAGGCGGGATGGTGGAAGCGGCGTCCCGCCACTTCCACGCCTCGTAATCATACTCCTGCCTCCTCCTCATGCTCGCCGGGCTTTGAGTAGGAGTAGGAGGATGAGTAGGAGGGCAAAATTCCAAGATCAGAGGCTGTCGCCTGACACGAAGGGTGCGGGACTGGAGCGACAGGGGGGCGATCAACCGTCCCCCTCCCACTACCGCCTCCCAATTCCCGCCATCCTGGCGAGATGGAGGGCGGCGAAGATCTTGAAATCGACCTGCTTCCCCTCCGTCTGTTGGGCGCGGCACCATTCCAGCAGATCGTTCTCGTGGACATGGTGGACGCGGATGTCCTCGCCGCCGATCCCTCCACCCTCGGTCATCTTGACCAGCCCGGTGGCGTGGAACATCGTGATCAACTCGTCGGTCAGGCCAGCGGAGGAGGGGCTTTCGATCAGCATGCTCCAGTGTTTCGCGTCGTAGCCGGTCTCCTCCTTCAGTTCCCGCTTCGCGGCGGAGAGGAGGGGCTCGTCCTCCTGCAGGGGGATGTCGCCGGCGAGTCCGGCGGGGAGCTCGATCACGGGACGGCCCACGGGCGGGCGGTATTGTTCTGTCAGGACGACGCGGCGGTCGTCGGTCACGGCGAGGATGGCGACGCAGCCTTTCGCGTTGACGCGGGCGGCATACTCCCACCCCGCCGCCGTGCGCCGGAGCGCGAGGAAGCGGCCTTCGTGCAGCGTCTCTCCCGGTTCGGGCATGGCGTCAGGCTTCCGGGACGATGATGACGCGGTTCTCCTCGAAGCGCAGGCCGGGGAACTCCTGCAAGGCGTCGTACTCATCGCGGAGACCGTTGCGGAGGCGGACGAAGAGATCGACGACGGGCTTCACGGTCCGCGCCCCGAGGGTGATACGCCCGAGATGCCAAGCGGCGGGTTGGTAGTAGGCTTGGCCGCGGAACTCCTTGTCCTCGATATCGACGCTCGTGGTCAGAGACTTGCCGAAGAGCTCGCGTTCGATCACGATCTCGGCCTTTCCGGGGGAGAAGTCGATGCAGACGCCGCGGAACCTGACGAGGGCGCCGAGGGGACCCGACTGCTCGCCCGCGAGGCGGTGGTCGAGGTAGCGGTTCACCTCCTCCTCGGTGAAAGCGAGTCCGTTGCTCCGTTCGAGAATGGCCTGTTGCATTTCGGCGAGGAGGTTGCGGGGGGTGTCGCTGGCGGCGGGGTCGGTCGGATAGCCGGCGATGGCGGAGAGATCCTTCGGCAGGATCACCATCACGAACACCCCGACCAAGGCGAGGGCGACGAGGGTGAGGAGCACGGTCGCGAAGGAGACGCCCCCGTCGTAGACCGGCTTCGGCGCGGGACGCTTCCCTTTGGACGGAGCCGCCTTCTTCCGGGCGGTGCCGGTCCTGGCGACTTTCTTTTTTGGGGCGGCGGAGCGGGTGCGGAGGACTGGAGCCGGGGCGGGAGCCTCGACCGGCCCCTCGTCGTAGACCCCGGCGTCGTGGACGGGCGGCGGGGGAGGGACATAGGCCGCCTCCTCGGCGGCAGGGGCCTCCGAGGAGGCGTTGGGATCGTAGTGAGCCTGGTTTGGGTCGTAGTAGGCCTGGTTGGGATCGTAGAGGGTCGGGTCGGCGGTGCCATAGTCCTGGTTCTCGTCGACGAAGGCGGAGCCGGGATCGTAGGCGGCTTCCTCGGGCTGGTAGGGGGAAGCCTCGTCGGGTTCGGGATGGGAGGACATGGGAACGCGGGAGGTCAGGTAGGGGTCTTGGACGGGGCGGAGGGCGCGGACGCCGCCGGGACGGGGGCGGGTTTCGATTCGGTCGAGGAGGAGGAGCCGCCGGCGTCGGACGCGGGTTTCTCGGCGCTCGCCCCCTTTTTGTAGGAGTCGCTGCGGTAGTCGGTCTGGTAGAAGCCCGATCCTTTGAAAATGATCCCGGCTCCGGTGCCGAGGAGGCGCTTCACCGCCCCGTCGCAATTCTCGACGGGGCAGTCGGTGAGACGGGGATCCTTCATCGATTGGAACGCTTCGAAGCGATGTCCGCACTTCTGGCAGAGGTAGTCGTAGGTAGGCATGGGTCTTTCCGCTCGGAGAAACTCCCTCCACTATGGCCGGGCGGGGCCATCCTTCAATCCGATTTTTCCCCCGTTTCCCGTCTTCAGGCGAGGCTTTCCAGAAGCTGCGCCCTCGGCACCAGCATGTCCTGCAGGGTGTGGCGGTCGAAGGTCTCGATGAAGGCCTCGCGGGCCTCGACGACGAGGCGCTTCAGGGCGCAGGCGCGGCTGATGGGGCAGTGGCCGCCGCCCATGCCGAGGCATTCGACGAGGGCGAGGGATTCGGTCGATCGCACCACTTCGCCGAGGTTGATGGCGGCGGGCTCGCGGGCGAGGCGGAAGCCGCCGCTGCGGCCCCGTTTCGTCTCGATGAAGCCGAGCTTTCCGAGGTGGTGGATGATCTTGACGAGGTGGTTTTCGGAAATGCGGTAGGCCCCGGCGACCTCGCCGACGGTGACGATGCGGTCCGCGTGCAGCCCGGCGAAGATCAGGGTGCGGAGCGAGTAGTCGGTGAATCGGCTCAGTTCCATGGGAGGGACGGTCGAGGCCCGCCAGCGTTCATCGTCGCACCGGAGTCCCCGCGGTCCATTCGGGACGGAGACGTCGATCCTTCATTCGGTGGCCATCGGGAAGGCGATGGCGAGGCCGGCGACGCGGTCCTCGAGGGTGGTGCGGTCGCGGACGTGGCATTTGAGGCATTCGTTCTGGAGGCGGATGTGCCCGGCGAAGCGGTAGCGCCCTTTCTCGACAGCCTCGTATTCGGTCTGGCCCGAGAGGAGGGCGGCGGCGGCCTGCTCCTCGAAGCGGTCCTTCGGGAGGTGGTTTTTCCCCCGGGTGGCGTTCACCCCGAGCCAGCGGATCTCCACCGAATGGGACCGCGACATCTCCGCGAAGACATCGTCGAGGGATTGGGAGGGCAGGCTGCGCTCGACGAGATCCTCGTCGAAGAAGTCGCGGTGCATCACTTGGAGGGCTCCGTGGACGACTTCGTGCAGCCAGCGGGCGCGGCCCCTGGCCTCCTCCACCGTCTTGGGCAGGTTCACGGGGGCGGGCGCCTTGGCCGCGGGTTTCTTGTCGTCGGCTCGGCTGGTCGGGCCGATGTCCCCGGCGAGGAGGGCGAGGGTCAAGGCGGGGACGGCGAAAAGTCGGAGCGGCGACGGCGCGGGGGAGGGATGGGAGGCCATGGGGATAAGGTGTATGTGAACTACATCTTTATCAAGATTGCCTCCTCTACGGGTTTGCGGCAGATCGGGGGGTTCTGGAGGGCCATAAACCTCCCTGCTCCTCTTACTCATACTCCTTACTCTTACTCCCCGCGCCTAGCCCGACGAACCGAGTAAGGAGTAACGAGGTAAGAGTAAGGAGTAAGGAGTAAGAGAGAGACCCCAAACCTAATCGTGATCCTCCGGCAGCGGCTTGCCCTTGGTCTCGGGCAGGAAGATCAGGACGACGAGGCCGAGGAGGAAGACGAGGCTCATCCACTGGCAGGTCTCGCGGAAGGCGGCGAGCTTGGCTGCCGGGGTTGTGGCACCTTTGACCAAGGCGTCTTGCAAGCCGACCATCGCAAAAGGTCCTGCGGCGGCAATGAAGCGGCCCACGTTGTAGCAGAAGCTCGTGCCCGTGCTGCGAAGACGGGTCGGGAAAAGCTCGGGCAGGTAGATGGCGAAGCCTGCAAAAAGCGCGAGCTGGAAGAAGCCCATCACCGCGCTCATCCAGACGTCGCCAACCCCGTTGAAGAATTGGAAATAGCTCCAAGTGGCGGCCATCGCCCCGAGGAAGCCGATGATGAAAGCTGGTTTGCGCCCGGTGCGCTGGGCGCACCATGCGAAGGCGATCATGCCGAAGAAGGAGCCGAGATTCTGCACGATACTATTCACTCCTTTCCAGTGGGCCGCTTTGCTGGCAATCTCTGTCTCGGCGATGCCTTGCTCACGCAGGGAGTTCGAGATGACGTCGCCGACCAGTTCGGGGGCGAAGAAGCCGATGCCCCATAGGCCGATGACGCCGGAGATGCAGAGCATCATGCCGAGGAGGGCGGGTCTGCGCCATCGCGCCTCGCCGAGGAGACTGACGTAGGAACCCATGCCCTTGCCCGTTGCGGCGCTGCGCTCGCGGGCTTTGATCCATTTCTCCGGCTCCTTCAGTTTCGACTGGATGAAGACGCAGAGGAAGGCCGGGACCGCCCCCATGAGGAAGGCGACCTTCCAAGCCGTATCGGGGCTGAGCGATTCCTCCCGGATGAGGCTGCCGATCCACATGCTGATGAGGCCGGCGGTGATGTTGCCCACCGCTGAGAGGGCTTGGAGCAGGCCGAGGGCTCCGGTCCGGGCGTGGTCGGGGAGGGAGTCGGCGACGAGGGCGACGGCGAGACCGAAGACCCCACCGACCCCGAGGCCGGTGATGAAGCGGTAGATCGCGAAATCGAGCCAGCCTTTGGAGAGGGCGGACAGGCCGGTGAAGACGGAGTAGAGCAGCACCGTCGTCGTCAGCATCTTCGCCCGACCGAACTTGTCACCCAGCGAGCCGAAGATGAGCCCGCCCGTGGCCCAGCCCATGATGAAGATCGACGTGGCGATAAACCCATAGTTCTTCAGATCCTTCGGATCGGTGCCCTCGGGAAGCAGGTTCGCGAGCGCCTGTTGCCGGAAGAGGAGGAATATCTGCTGGTCGAGGCAGTCGAAGAGCCACGCGAGCGAAGCCATCGCAAAGACGAACCAGTGGTAGGGAGTGAGGGAACGCCACCAAGGGCCTTGCGCGAGAGGGGATGAGGAACTCATGAGGTTTTTGGGAAAGGCGGGGCGAACCCCGGTCTCGCGCATCGTGTCGCATGGGACGGGATGCGTCAAGCGCCTTGGTCGGACGGTTCAGCGCCAGGGGAATGAATGTCCAAAGAGGAGATCGAGAATCTTGAAGAAAGTGTCACCAACCCATTCCCATTTCTCGATCATGTAGATGAGCGGTGCATAAAAGACTTCAAGGAAACCTTCGAGCCAACTGGGCGGCGTCATCCCCGTCCGCCTGAAGAGTCCCCCGATTATGATCGCACTCCCGACATAAACTGCCGGGAACAGGACCACGGTGAGGGCGCATCCCACCCAAGCCTCGCGTTGCCGCCGTCCCGTCTTCTCCGCCCCGTCCATCACCTCGCCGCGACCCCGTTCGCGCTCCGCGTGAACTTCAGCACCCGCCCGTGCAGGCTGTATTCCGACACGAAGAGATCGCCCGCCGCGTTGAAGGCGACGCCGTGGGGCGCGTTGACGACGCCGGGTTTCCACTGCGCGGGCTCGATCTTGTTCGTGCCGACTTCGTCGGGGTTCGGGTTTTCGCCGAGGCGGGCGACGACGCGGTTCTCCTTGTCGAAAATGGTGACGCGCCCCTTGATCTCCCCGACGGCGAGGAGGTCGCCCTGCACCACGGCGGCGGCGGGCATCAGCAGGTCGGTCGCGATCTCGCCGAGCAGTTCGCCCTCCAGCGAGAGATGGACGACGCGGTTGTTCGCCCGGTCCGTGCCGACGAGGCGCGGGGGATCGAAGCGCGTGTCGATCGCGATCTTGTGCAGGGTCTTGAAGCCGTAGGGTGCGGCCTTGCCTCCGAAAGTCGCGAGGTATTCGCCCTTGGCGTTGAAGCGGTGCACGTAGTCCGTGGCGTAGCCGTCGGTGACGAAGAGATCCCCGTTCGGTGCCACGGTGCAGCCGGTGAGGCGCAGGGCGGCCTGCCCGGTCTTCGGGTTGACCAGCCAGTATTCCTTAGGAATGGCCTCGCCGGGGATGGTCAGGGCGACCTCGCCCTCCAGAGTCAGCTTCACGATTTTCCCCCCGCCCAGTTGCGGGCCGTAGATGAACTCCCCGTCGGCCCCTTGGTGGATGACGAAGCCGTGGAAGTCGGTCGGGGCGTCCTTCACGTTGCGCAGGTAGGTCCCGTCGGCGGCGTAGACCTGCACCCCGGCGCGCAGGCCCTGCATCACGCTCACGTAGAGATCGCCGTTCGCACTCACCGCGACATCGCCGTGCTGGTTGCCGATCGAGGGCAGGTCGCCGGGGAGTTGGAGCGGGTCGGGTCCGGCGGTCCAAACGGGAGGAGCCGCCTCTGGGGCCGGGGTCGGGGCGGCCTCGGGACGCGGAGCGGTGAGAGCCACGAACGCGACAAAAAGCGCCACAACGGAACCGGGGGCGAGGAGGTACAGGCAACGGCGGAAAGAGGGGGAGTTCATGCGCATGATGCGTGATCTCACGTTTTGCGCGACCTGTCGAGCCTCAAAGATGGCGCGATCCGTGTCTCCGCGCGCAGCCGAAATCCCGGCATTGACAATCCGGCTGCCGCCCTTTTTTGTCGGGATAGAGTCCCATTCTCAGTTTTAGCGCCCATGCTTGTCACCATCCCCGACCTTCTCACCAAGGAGCAAGTCTCCGAAGCCAAAACCCTCCTGGAGGCGGCCGAGTGGATCGACGGTCGGGCCACCGCCGGGTATCAGGCCGCGAAGACGAAGGACAACCAGCAGATCCCCGAAGGCCATCCGGCGACCAAGCAGGTCGGCGAGACGATCCTCCGTGCCCTCGGACAGAACCCTCTCTTCATGAGCGCGGCCCTGCCGCTGCGGATTTATCCTCCCATGTTCAACCGCTACTCCGGCGGACAGAATTTCGGCACCCATGTGGACGGCGCGATCCGCCAGTTCCCGGGATCGCCGGTCCGCATCCGCACGGACCTCTCCGCGACCCTTTTCTTCGAGGAGCCCGAGAACTACGACGGCGGCGAGCTCTGCGTCGAGGACACCTACGGCGTCCACCGGGTCAAGCTCCCCGCAGGCTCCCTCGTCCTCTATCCCTCGACGAGCCTCCACCACGTCACCCCGGTGACGCGTGGGACGCGGCTCTGCTCCTTCTTCTGGCTGCAAAGCATGATCCGCGACGACGGGCAGCGTTCGCTGCTCTTCGACCTCGATCTCGGCATCCAAAGGCTCGGCGGCGAATTGTCCGGCAACGAGGCCGCCGAGAAAATCGCGGTGCAGTTCACGGGGGTTTATCACAATCTCCTCCGCCAGTGGGCTGAAATGTGAGCCGCCCTCATACTCCTGCTCATCCTCATACTCTTACTCGATTGGCCGGGCGGGCGTTTTGAGCAGGAGCATGAGGACGAGGATGAGTAGAACTCGCACATGAGGAAAGAAGCCCCCGCCCCCGCTTCTTCAAAATTCCTCCGAAAAATCGCTTGTGAAAAATTTCACAAGCGATTTAGTGGGAAGTCTCCGGCTACGACATGGGCAATATTTTTCCGCGTTGGACGAACCTTTTGGCGATCAAAATCCTAGTGTGCCTCGGCGCTCTCGGCACCTGCGCGGTTGCCCTCGCTTGGTACTCCTGGACGCCCAAATACACGCGGGTCGGCTACATGCCTCAGCAGCCCATCCCCTTCGACCACAGCCTCCACGCGGGACGGCTCGGGATGGACTGCCGCTACTGCCACACCCATGTCGAGAACTCGCCCCACTCGAACATCCCCGCCGCCCAGGTCTGCTGGAACTGCCACGGCCCCGGCAAGGTCGATTCCGACGCGGTCGCGCTGGAGCCGCTGCGCCAGGCGATGGACGAGAACTACGAGAACTACACTGGCAAACCCATCGAGTGGGTTCAGCTTCATAAGGTGCCGGACTACGCCCACTTCAGCCACCAGGCCCACGTGAATCGCGGGGTGAGTTGCGTCGAATGTCACGGTCGCGTCGACGAGATGCCCGTCGTCTACCACGCCAAGCCCCTCAGCATGAGCTGGTGCCTCGACTGCCACCGCAGTCCCGAGAAGGTGCTGCGTCCGCTCGACCAGATCACCAACCTCGACTGGAAGGCCGAGGATCTCGACTCCGACGCCTTCTACGCCTATGTCGCGGGCAAGACGCAAGCCTCCGCCGAGGATCTCAAAAAGGCGGACGAGGGCAAGGCGTGGAACCGCGAACTGATCGGCGCCCACCTGCGCCAGGCTTGGGGCGTCCAGCCGCCGCAGGACTGCGCCGCCTGCCACCATTGATTGATCCCGAGACCCGGAACGACACGAATTTGGAATGAAGCGCAAGTGGCAACATCCGACCGAGGAGCAGGAGACTTCCCGGATCCATTGGCGGAGTCTCGGTGAACTCGAGGGTACCCCGGAGTTCAAGGGCTGGCTGGAGAGGGAATTCCCCCAAGGGGCGCAGGAGCTGGAGCTTGACGAAAGCTCCCGCCGCGGCTTCCTCAAGCTGATGGGCGCTTCCACCGCCCTCGCCGGCTTCGGTGTGGCGTGCAGCCGTCCCCTTGAGCATCTCGTGCCCTACAACGAGCACGTCGAATGGGTCATCCCCGGCAAGGCGCTCTATTATTCCTCGGCCAAGCCCCGTCTCGGCGGTCTCGGCTGCGATCCCCTCGTCGTCACGACATACGAAGGCCGTCCCACCAAGGTCGATGGCAACCGCCTCCACCCCGCCAACCACGGCGCGTCGAACGCCTTCACCCAAGCCTCCATCCTCGATCTCTACGACCAGGATCGCTCCAAGGGCTATCGCAAGGACGGCAAAGGCACCTCGGTGAAAGACTTCGAGGAGACCTTCCTGAAATCCTTCCGCGAGGCCAAATCCGGGGCCAATGTCGGTGTGCTGCTCTCGGATTCGACTTCGCCGACCCGCAAGGCCCTTCTCGCCGATCTCGCGAAAGCCGCGCCGGGCGTCCGTTTCTTCTCCTACGAGGCCCTCGCTCCTGCCGGGGCCAAGGCTGCCGCTGCCGCGCTCTACGGGCCGGGCGTGCTTCCGGTGGTGAATTTCACAAAGGCCGACCGCATTCTCTCGCTCGATTGCGATTTCCTCGGGTTGGAGCCGGTCGGCGAGTCGCCCGTGCGCGAGTTCGCCTCCACCCGCGCCCCCGAGCGCGAGGGTGGCATGGGGCGTCTCTACGCTGTCGAGCCTTCCTTCACCGAGACGGGCGGCATGGCCGACCACCGCTACCGCCTCCCCGCTTCGCAGATCCTCCCGGTCGCGGCCTTGATCGCGAAGGAACTCGGAACCGCCCTCGGCGACGCGGACTTGACCGGCCTCGCCGACGCCGTCGCCTCCCGCCTCGTCCCGGCGGTTTACAATCTCACTTGGATCAAGGAAGCCGCCGCCGATCTGGCCGCGTCCAAGGGCAAGGCCCTCCTTGTCGCGGGTCCGCGCCACGGAGCCGAGGTCCACGTCCTCGTCGCGGCGGCGAACCAAGCGCTCGGTGCCTACGGTCCCCTCATTTCCCTCGTCAACCACGCCCTGCCCGCGACCGAGGACATCTCCGCGCTCGCTTCGGCCATCGAGAAGAGCGAGGTCGAAACGCTCCTTGTCCTCAACGAGGGCGACGTCGCCTTCGACGCCCCTTCCAACCTCGACCTCCCCGGCAAGCTGCGGAAGCTCAAGACCCTCGTCCATCTCGGCTACCAACTGAACGAGACCGCGAAGCTCGCGACTTGGCATGTGCCCGGAGCGCACTACCTCGAATCCTGGGGCGACCATTTCAGCCTCTCCGGCGTCTATTCCGTGCAGCAGCCCGCCATCAACCCGCTCTGGGGCGGCGTCTCGGTGGACCGCTTCCTCCTCTCCCTGATCCAGGAGGACGCCTCCGGCGCGGCCCTGCTGGAGCGCGTGAAGGCCACCTTCGCCGCCGTCGGTGGCAAGGACTGGATCGCCACCCTGCGCGACGGTTTCGACAAGGACGTGAAACTGCCCGCCGCCGACTTCACCAGCGATCCGGCGACGCAGACCGCCGCCCTCGCCAAGGCCGCGATCCCCGATTTCCCCCATCCCGAAGGGCTCGAAGTGGCGCTCACCGCCAGCAGCTCCGTCTACGACGGGCGTTTCGTCAACAACGGCTGGCTCCAAGAAGCCCCCGATCCCATCACCAAACTGACTTGGGACAACGCCGCCCTGATCAGCTTCGCCACCGCGTCCGAACTCGGCCTTGAAGATAGCGATCTCGTCGAGTTCGTCGTCGGCAACCGCAAAGTCCAAGCTCCCGTCCTGCGCACCCCTGGCCAAGCCGACTTCGCCATCACCCTCCCGGTCGGCTACTACGGCGACCTCGCCAGCGGCACCGCGAGCAAGGGCGTCGGGTTCAATGCCTACCCTCTTTTGACCAGCGCCCAACCCTATGTGGTCACCGGAGTCCTCGCCCGCAAGCTCGGGGCGAAGCACAAGCTGGCCCTCGCCGCCGAGCACTACAGCATGGAAGGTCGCGCCCTCGCCCGCGAGGGGACCGTGGCGATGCTCAAGGAGAAGCCCGATTTCGCGCAGTATCAGGGGATGGACAGCCACATCCCCGAGAACGTTTCCCTCTACAAAGGGGTGAACTACATGACGGGCGAGGTGCCGGAAAGCCCTCTCGTCGGCGCTCTCGCCGGGCATGAGTTCCGCGTCGATCCCCACCACCAGTGGGCGATGACCATCGACCTCAACACCTGCACCGGGTGCAACGCCTGTCTCATCGCTTGCCAAGCCGAGAACAACATCCCCATCGTCGGGAAGGAGCAGGTTCTCAATGGTCGCGAGATGCACTGGGTCCGCATGGACCGCTACTTCACCAGCCCGAAGGACCACGAGACCGTGGCCGACCTCGGCAGCGTCTTCGACTACATCGGAGGCAAGGAGAAGACCAAGATCGAGCCCGGCAAGCGTCCCGTGGACGACGACCAGATCGAGATGCTTCCGCAGCCCGTCTCCTGCCAGCAGTGCGAGAGCGCCCCCTGCGAGACCGTCTGCCCGGTCAACGCGACGACCCACACCAGCGACGGTCTCAACGCGATGACCTACAACCGTTGCATCGGCACCCGCTACTGCGCCAACAACTGCCCCTACAAGGCTCGTCGTTTCAACTACTACGACTACAACAAGCGCGCCCTCGACCAACTGCATCTCGGCCCCCTCGCCCCGGCGGCGGGCAACGCCACCACGACGCAGCGGCTCCAGAAGAACCCGAACGTCACCGTGCGGATGCGCGGGGTCATCGAGAAATGCACCTACTGCGTGCAGCGCATCAACGCCGCCAAGATCGCGGCCAAGGCCGCGGCCCGCGACTCGGCCGACGTGCAGATCAAGACCGGAGCCTTCAGCGTGGCCTGTCAGGACGTCTGCGGAGCGGGCGCGATCACCTTCGGCAACCTCAAGGATCCGAAGGACAAGATCCACGCGGCCAAGGCGAACCCCCGCAACTACGACCTCCTCAAGTACATCGGCACCCGCCCGAGGACCAGCTACCTCGCCCGCATCAAGAACCCCAACCCCAAGATGCCGGGGGCGGAGTTCGTGGGCACCGTGACCTCCAAGATGCACTGATCACCGATCCGAGCCCATCCGAGCTTTTCCGACCATGGCAAACCAGTCCCCAGCGAACGCGACCGTTCACCCCTCCGAGGCGGAAGGGGTCGCACGCGAACCGCTCGTGCTCAACCAGCGCTCCCTAGGCTGGATCACCGACCGCATCTGCGGCATCGTCGAGAACCGCCAGCCGCTCATCTGGTGGGTGCTCTTCGTGCCTTCCGTCATCGGCTTCCTCTGCCTCGTCTTCAGCCTCGTCTACCTCGTCTCCACCGGCGTCGGGGTCTGGGGGATGAACCACCCCGTCGCTTGGGGCTGGGACATCGTGAACTTCGTCTTCTGGATCGGCATCGGCCACGCCGGAACCCTGATCTCGGCGATCCTTTTCCTGACCCGTCAGAAGTGGCGCACCTCGGTGAACCGCGCCTCGGAGGCGATGACGCTCTTCGCGGTGATGTGCGCCGGGATCTTCCCCGGCTTCCACGTCGGTCGCTTCTGGATGGTCTGGTTCCTCGCCCCCATCCCGAACGCGAACGGCATCTGGCAGAACTTCAAGAGCCCGCTCCTCTGGGACGTCTTCGCCGTCTCCACCTACTTCACCGTCTCGGTCATCTTCTGGTACATCGGCCTCATCCCCGACCTCGCGACCCTGCGCGACCGCGGCAAGGGCCTCGCCAAAAAGCTCTACGGCTTCTTCGCCCTCGGCTGGCGCGGCGGTAACCGCCAGTGGCGCCACTACGAGATGGCCTACCTCATCCTCGCGGCCATCTCCACCCCGCTCGTGCTTTCGGTCCACTCGGTCGTGTCCTTCGACTTCGCCACCTCGGTGGTGCCGGGCTGGCACACCACGATCTTCCCGCCCTACTTCGTCGCGGGCGCGATCTTCGGCGGCTTCGCCATGGTGCTCACCCTCATGCTCCCGGTGCGCAAGCTCTACGGGCTGGAGGACCTCATCACCGCGAAGCACATCGACAACATGGCGAAGATCATCCTCCTCACGGGGACGATCGTCGGCTACGCCTACATCATGGAGCTGTTCATCAGCTACTACAGCGCGAACGCGTTCGAAACCGACGCCTTCCACATGCGGATCCTCTCCGGCCCCTACACTTGGGCCTACTACTGCATGTTCTTCGCCAACGTCATCGCCCCGCAGGTTTTCTGGTTCAAGTGGTCGCGCCACAACCTCTGGATGGTTTTCGTCGTCGTGAACATCGTGAACGCGGGGATGTGGTTCGAGCGCTTCGTCATCATCCCGACCTCGCTCGCCCGCGACTTCCTCCCCGGCCAGTGGGGCTACTACTCGGCCTCTTGGGTGGAGAAGCTCCTCTTCACCGGCAGCTTCGGCATGTTCATGATGCTCTTCCTCCTCTTCCTCCGCTTCCTCCCCGTCATCGCCATCAGCGAAGTGAAGGGCGTCCTGCCCGCGTCGGACCCGCACTACCCCGAGTGGAAGCACCTCCGCGATAAACGCCGCAACAAGGCCAAATAGACCGCACCGAAACCAAAAAAGATCAGCGTAGATCAGCGAGAATCAGCGGTCCAAAAATCCTCCACCCGCTCAGCGGTCCAAATTTTCCATCAGCCCCAGCCCAACCGTGAGCAATCCATCCTCCAGTGCCAGCGAGCTATTCGGCTACGTCGCGGAATTCGGTTCCGCCACGGATCTCTACCACGCCGCGGAGAAGGTCCGCGACGCCGGCTTCCGCCGTTGGGACGTCCACACGCCCTATCCCGTCCACGGGATGGACCACGCCATGGGCCTCGGGAAAAGCTGGCTCTCCGCCATCGTCCTTTGCGGCGGCATCACCGGATCGCTCACCGCCCTCGTCCTCCAGTTCTTCACCCAGGTCGCCCTCTACCCCACCGTGGTGCAGGACAAGCCGACGAACCTCTTCACGATCCCGGCCTTCTTCCCCGTGACCTTCGAGCTGACCATCCTCCTCTCCGCCTTCGCGACCGTTCTCGGCCTCTTCGCGATCATCATGCTGCCGCGCTGGAACCATCCGCTCTTCAACTCGCCGCTCTTCTCCAAGTTCTCGAACGACGGCTTCCTCCTCGTGATCGAGGCCCGCGATCCGAAATTCAAGAAGGAGAAGACCAAGGAACTGCTCGCCGACATCGGCGCCGGCAAAATCGAGGAAGTGAACTACTGAACCCGGCCCTGACCCCATGCGTTGGTTTTTCCTCATTCTCGCGATCGCGTCGATCACCGTCGCCTTGGCCCTCGGGCCGCGCGGCGAGAAGTTCTCGTCGCCGCCCTTCATGCTCTTCCCCGACATGGACAACCAGTACAAGGTGAAGGCGCAGAAGCCGAGCCAGTTCTTCGAGAACGGGCAGGGCGCGCGCAAGCCCGTCGAGGGCACTATCCCCTTCGGCCACGACTTGCCCGGCGAAAACCTCGTCGGGAGCCGCCTCGACTACTCGCGGGGATCGGACTACTACAACACCGGCCTCTTCGGCGACTACTACGGCAAGGGCTTCCCCGAGGAGTTGCAATGGGACGAAGCCTTCCTCGCCCGAGGCAAGGAGCGCTACCGCATCACCTGCACCCCCTGCCACGGCGAATCCGGCAACGGGGCGGGCATCGTCTCGAAATACTGGGCCATCCCCCCGACCGCGAACCTGCTCGACCCCCGCGTCAAAGACTTGCCCGAAGGACAGCTTTTCTGGACCATCACCCACGGCAAGGGCCTCATGGGACCCTACAACGGCATCCTCTCCGTGAACGACCGCTGGGCCGTCGTCGCCTACCTGCGCGGGCTGCAAGCCGCCTCGGGCAACTGATCCGCAATTCCTTTTTCAACCGCTGCAAGATATATGGCTGGACTCAAAGACGGAGACGACTACCGCGACGGGGAGCGTTTCAAGATTCCCGCGCTGCTCCAACGGGTGTTCCTCGGCATCGGCGGCGGCGGCTTCCTGCTGTTCTTCCTCCTCAGCGCCGTCCTTCCCGGCAAAGCGGGGGCGATGGCCTATAGCTGGCTCTTCGCCGTGATCTTCTTCCTTTCGCTCGCCGTGGGCGGTCTCTTCTGGACCATGCTCCACCACGCCAGCAACTCGGGGTGGGGGACCGTGGTCCGCCGTCTCATGGAGAACCTCGCGAGCCTGATCCCCTTCATGCTCGTCCTTGCCCTGCCGATCCTCGTTTTCCCCAGCTTCCGCGACGCCCTTTGGGAGTGGTTCCCGCAGCGCAAGGCCGCCCTGCACCATGCCGAGGAAGCGGCGGAGAAGGAGAAGGCCGGATACATCGCCGCGCAAACCGCCAAGATCGAGGAGGCCAAGGCCGCCGTCGAAGCGGCCAAAAAGGATCTCGCCGACGTCGCCTCGCCCAGCCCCGGCCATCGCCTCCACCTTGAGCGCCGCATCCAGGAGCTGGAGAAGAAGGCTGGCAAGCTCGCCGAGGAGGATCTCTCCGACGCCGGAGCCACCGCCACCCTTGTCGACAAGCATTTCCTCCACGACGCCGCCCTCCTCTTCAAGAAGCGCGGCTACCTCAACGAAGGCTTCTGGTGGGTGCGCCAGATCTTCTACCTCCTCGTCCTCGGCGGCATCGCCTTCCTCCTGCGCGGCTGGTCGCTGAAGCAGGACAAGGACGGCGATCCGAAGTGGTTCCGTTGGATGCGCCGCTGGAGCTGCGGGCTTCTTCTCTTCTTCGCGACCGCGTGGACCTTCCTCGTCTTCGACTGGCTCATGGGCCTCGACTACGCTTGGTTCTCGACCATGTGGGGCGTCTACCTCTTCGCCGGGGCCGCGTTGAACTCGATGGGCATCCTCATCATCCTGCTGACCCTGCTGCGGCGCGCCGGCTACCTCAAGAGCGTGGTGACGATGGAGCACTACCACCTCATGGGCAAGCTGATGCTCGCCTTCGTCATCTTCTGGGCCTACATCGCCTTCTCCCAGTTCTTCCTCATCTGGTACGCGAACATCACCGAGGAGACGAAGTTCTTCCTCATGCGCAACACCGACTTCTGGAACGGCTACACCATCGCCTTCCTCGTCATCGGCCACTTCTTCGTCCCCTTCGCCGCCCTCCTCGTGCAGCAGGTGAAGAAGATGCCCTACGTCATCTCCGGCATCGCGGTGTGGAACCTGCTGATGCACGCCTTCGACCTCTACTGGATCATCATCCCCGAGCGCGGACCCTCCCTCACCGCGCATCTCGGCGCGGACCACATCCAAACGACCATTCCCGGCGCTGTGGTCTTCGACGTCCTCGCCTTCGTCACCGTTGCGGGCATTTTCGGATTCTTCCTCTTGAGGCAACTGGCATCGGCGAGTTTGTTCCCCTGCCGCGACCCGCGCCTCGACGAATCCCTCAACGTGGTGAACTGATTCCATGAGCCATTCCGGAAATTCCTGCTGCCCCAACCCGAAGCCGATCCTCTGGACCCTCGCCATCTTCGCGGCCTTCGGGTTCCTCGCCCTCATCGTGAGCGGGAAGCTCGCTTCGAAGAGCCCGGAAAACCGCGCCTTCGAGGGAGAGTTCTCCGCCGAGACGATCAAGGAGCAATGGGCCAACCTCGCCGAGGTCAGCGAAGCCCAAGCCGCCCTCGTCGACGAGGCCAAAGTGGACGCCGCCCTGAAAGCCCTCGCCCAAGCGCCCGCGAAACCCGCTGCGACGACCCTCGTCGTGCCCGGCTCGCCCACCTTTTTGAAACAGGCTGAGGCGACGGCCCCTGCTGCGGCCCCCGCCGCTGAACCCGCGCCCGCTGCCCCGGCCAATCCGCCTGCCGCACCTGCACCCGCAGCTCCCGCGCCTGCGCCCGCTACCCCCGCACCCGCCCCTGCGGCACCCGCAGCCCCCGCCCCCGTGCAGTGAACCGCTTCCGACCCATGACCGTGCCACAACCCACCCAGGAGGAACTGCAAGAGCGGGCCGCGATCGACCGCTCGGCGCGCTACCCCGTGATGTTCTTCTTCACCAGCGCCGCCGCGTGGCTCCTCTTTGCGACGGTTCTCGGCTTTCTCAGCTCCCTGAAGCTCCGCGTCCCCGGTCTGCTGGACGACTACGCCGTCTTCGGCTACGGCCGCCTCTACCCCGTCCACCTCAACGCCCTCGTCTACGGCTGGGCGATGCAGGCGGGCATCGGCGTCATGCTCTGGCTCATGGCCCGTCTCACCCGCTCCCGCATCCAGCATCCCGTCGCGCTCATCGTCGCCGGGCACGTCTGGAACGCCGGAGTCGCCCTCGGCGTGATCGCCGTCTGGGTCGGGGCCGGACGCGCCATCCCGCTCCTCGACTTCCCCGGCTGGTTCTGGCCGATCTTCGCGATCTCCTACGCCCTCACCGTCGTCTGGGTCATCCCCATGTTCCACGGACGCCGCAACAAGCTCTTCTACATCTCCGAGCTCTACCTCCTCGGCGCGGCGGTCTGGTTCCCGTGGATCTTCCTCACCGCGAACCTCCTCATCAACAAGGAGGCCGCCCCGGTGATGGGCGCGGGCGTCGGTTCCTGGTATTTCTCCAACCTCATCTATTTCTGGATGGCCCCGCTCGCCCTCGCCGTGGCCTACTACATCATCCCGAAAATCTCGGGCCGCCCCATCTACAGCTACCCGCTCGCCCAGATCAGCTTCTGGCTCCTCGCCTTCCTCGCGGGCTGGACCGGATTCTCCCGCTACATGGGCGGTCCCTTCCCGGCTTGGATGCCCGCGGTGAGCGGTGCCGCCGCGATCCTCATCCTCCTCGCCATCGTCGCGACCGTGGCCAACCTGCTCCTCACCCTGAAGGGCTGCACCAAGCTCTGGGAATACAGCCCCTCGCTCCGCTTCACCGTGCTGGGCATGCTGATGCTGGCGGTCTACGCCATCCTCGCGGCGGCCAGCTCGACCTTCGCCTTCGGGAAGAACCTCCAGTTCAGCCAATTCGTCGCCGGACTCGACGCCCTTGCCATCTACGGCTTCTTCTCCATGACGATTTTCGGGGCCTTCTACTTCATTGTCCCCCGCATCACCGGGGCGGAGTGGCCCTCGGGCAAGCGCATCCGCACCCATTTCTGGTTCAGCGTCTACGGCATCGCCACCCTGATCGTCGCCACCCTCGTCGGCGGTATCGCTCAAGGCGGCGACCTCGCCGTGTGGGACCGCAACTTCTCCGTCTCCACCGTCAACTCCCTCGCCTACGTGGCCGGGCGGAGCATCGCCTGGGGCCTCATCGTGTGGTCGAACCTCATCTTCCTCCAACAGCTCGCCCTCATGTTCCTCGGCAAGGGCCGCAAGTCGGCCGGACCCACCCTGATCCACGCCGAACCCGGCGAAGCCCCCAGCGCCCGTGCCGCCGCCGGACTCACGCAAGCCTGAGAACCACGTCTCTTTCATGAATTCGACCTCTTTCTGGAAACTGCTCGGCACGCTCGGCCTCGCCTTCGTGCTGCCTTGGCTGTTCCTCGTCGTCCTGCCCTACCTTGAGCAGTCGAAGGCCGTCCCCACGCCCTACGCCGAGGGCGAGGAGGTCGGCGGCGAGGTGGACGCCTACCCCGACCGGACTTTGCAGCGCTACGGCGCGAGCGACTACGGACGCCAGATCTACGCCGCCGAGGGTTGTGCCTACTGCCATACCCAAGTGGTGCGCCCCACCTACGCCGGGGTCGACCGCTGGCGTCCCGGATGGGGCGGCAGGGAAGGGGAGCAGGGCAATTTCGCCCGCGAGACCCAGCCCGGCGACTACGTCAACGAAGGCGTCGCCCCGCTCGGCTACCAGCGCATCGGGCCGGATCTCGCGAATGTCGGCCATCGCATCACCACGGCCGAGGAGATGCACCGCCATCTGAACGATCCCAAATCTTTCGCCCGCGACAGCGGCATGCCCGCCTACAAGCATCTTTACGAGCCCTCCCCCTACGGCGAAGGTCTCGTCCCCACGCCGAAGGCCGAGGCCCTCGTCGACTACCTCCTTTCGCTCAAGAAAGACCAGCCCCTTCCCAAAGCCTACCTCACCGGGAACTGAACGCCCCGCGACCTTTTAGACCTCTCCCATGGATCCGGCCGAAGACCAGAACCTCGACTACCAGCAGGGAACCGTGAGCACGGTGGACCTCCACGACGCCATCCGCCGCGAGGATCCCCTCCAGCCCGGTGGGCGCGGTGCCGTCGGAGCTGTGGTCATCGTCATCAGCTCCATCATCGTCTTCCTCGGCGGCGGGCAGCTCTTCACCGCCAGCAACGGCTTCCGCGACAGCATCTACATCCATCCCCACTACGTCCCCGACCCGCGCCCCTCCTTGGGCGGCGGAGACGAGGGCGCGGCCCAGATCGCTTGGATCGACCAGTGGATGAACGAAGGGAAGAAGGTCTACAACAACTGTATCGCCTGCCACCAGGCCTCCGGTCTCGGCATCCCCGGCCAGTTCCCACCCCTCGTCGGGTCGGAATGGGTCGATGGCGGCAGCAAGCGCATGGGAGCCATCCTCATCCACGGGATCAACGGACCCTTCAAGGTGGGCGGCCAGACCTACAACCAGCTCATGCCTGCGTGGAACAACCTCAACGACGAGAAGATCGCCCAAGTCGCCACTTACGTCCGCCGCACATTCGGGAGTCTCCCCGAGGGCGAAGACGGCGTAGTCACTACCGAGATGATCAAATCGGCCCGCGAAGAGTTCAAAGACCACAGCGCCCCCTACACCGAGGCGGAATTGCTCGCGATTCCGCAGGACGCCCAGCTTTCCGGTGCGAAAGTGAGCCTCGAAACCGGGGCACCCCTTTGAAAAGCGGTGGCAAATCGGCCAGGATACAGTAACAGGACACCCTCTTTTTCTCCGGCCCCGAGGCCGGGAACCCCATTCAGACTACGGCATGAGCGCGGCAACAGCAGACCAGCACGCGGAGGCGCACGACCACCACGACCCCTTCTGGAAGAAATACATCTTCTCGACCGATCACAAGGTCATCGGCCTGCAGTACGGCTTCACCTCCCTTCTTTTCCTCGCCTTCGGCTTCTTCCTCATGATGGTGATGCGCTGGAGCATCGCCTATCCCGACCGCGCCGTGCCCGTCCTCTCCGACTGGCCTTGGTTCCAGGCCTGGCTCGACGACGGTGGCAAGGTCACCGGCGACCTCTACAACATGTTCGGGGCCATGCACGGCACCATCATGGTCTTCCTCGGGATCGTGCCGCTCGCCTTCGGAGCCTTCGGCAACTACGTCACCCCCCTCCAGATCGGGGCGCCGGACATGGCCTTCCCCCGCCTCAACATGGCCAGCTACTGGCTCTACCTGCTGGGCGGAGCGCTCATGTTCGTGAGCTTCTTCCTCCCCTCCGGCGCGGCCAAGGCGGGCTGGACGAACTATTCGCCCCTCGCGACGACGACCGACCTCCACTACGGCGACCTCTTCTGGACCGGGCAGACGCAATGGCTCGTCGCCATGGCCTTGCTCATCTCCTCCTCCCTCCTCGGGGCGGTCAACTTCATCTGCACGATCATCAACCTGCGCTGCAAGGGGATGACTTGGATGCGCCTGCCCTTCTTCGTCTGGGCGATGCTCGTGACCGGGTTCCTCCTCCTCCTCGCCTTCCCCCCGCTGGAAGTCGCGGCCATCATGCAGCTCATGGACCGCCTCGCCGGGACCAGCTTCTTCGTCCCCACCGGGCTCAACGTCAGCGGCATGTCCTTCGACGCGGCCGGGGGCGGCAGCCCGCTGCTCTACCAGCACCTCTTCTGGTTCCTCGCCCACCCCGAGGTCTACGTCCTCATCCTCCCGGCCATCGCCATCGTCGCCGAGATCATCCCCTGCAACACCCGCAAGCCGCTCTGGGGATACAAGACCATGGTCTACGCGGTGATGGTCCTCGGCTTCCTCGCCTTCATCGTCTGGGCGCACCACATGTACATCACCGGGATGGGTCCGGCCATCTCGACCTTCTTCCAGACGACCACGGTGCTGATCTCCGTACCCTCGGTGATCCTCGTCTCCTCGCTCCTCATCTCGATGTGGGGCGGCTCGATCCGCTTCAACGTGCCCATGCTCTTCGCCACGGCCTTCATCCCCATGTTCGGGATCGGCGGCCTCACCGGGCTGCCGCTGGCCTTCAGCCTGCCCGACCTGCACCTGCACGACACCTACTACGTCATCGGGCACTTCCACTACGTCGTCGCCCCCGGCACCATCTTCGGCCTCTTCGCCGGGATCTACCACTGGTTCCCCAAGATCACCGGGCGCTACATGAGCACGAAGCTGGGCCACCTCCACTTCTGGCCTTCGCTCCTCTTCATGAACGGCATCTTCGGCCCCATGATGATCCAAGGCATGGCCGGCTTCCACCGCCGCGCCTTCGACGGGGGCAAAGCCTACGAGCAGATCTCCAGCCAGGTTTTCGCCGAGCCGAACAGCTTCCTCGCCAACCTCGCCGAGAAGCTCCACATCATCGAACCCGACGCGGCCTTCCGCATGATCGACCTGAACATCGTCACTTCGGGTTCCGCCTGGCTCCTCGCCGTCTTCCAGGTGCCCTTCATCATCAACCTCTTCCTCAGCCCCTTCTTCGGGAAGAAGACCAACAGCGACAACCCGTGGGAGGCCACCACCCTCGACTGGGCCACCCCCACGCCGCCCCCGCACGGCAACTTCGCCAGCGAGCCCGTCGCCTATCGCGGCCCCTACGAATACAGCGTGCCCGGCGCGGTGCGCGATTTCATCCCGCAGTCCGAGACCGACCCCGCCCTCATCGTCGGGTCCGAGCACGACCCCGAACCGGAGGAGGGCAACTCCCTCGCCTCCCATCATTGATCGGGCCAAACCGAAATCCGAAATCCGAAGTCAGAAATCCATGGAGATTCCCTACGAAGTGACGCCCCGGCGCGACACCGGCCTCTACAACGCCAAGCTCGGCGTGTGGCTTTTCCTTGCCTCCGAGGTCATGCTTTTCGGCGGCCTGTTCTCGGCCTACGTCTTCCTCCGCCTCGGCGTGCAGGACGGCGTGGACAACCCCTGGCCTTGGGGCGTGAGCGTCCACAAGAGCTACGTCTGGCTCGGCGCGATCAACACCCTCGTCCTCATCGCCTCCTCCGTCGGTGTCGTCTTCGCGTGGGTCGCGCTGAAGGAGCGGAATTGGCGGAAATACCAGCTCTACATGTATTTCGTGGTCTCTTGCGCCCTCGTCTTCATGTGCATCAAATCCGTCGAGTACCATAGCAAGCTCTACAAGCACCATGGCATCAAGCTCGTCGACAACTCGGTGATGGAAGGCGTTATCGTCGACGGGAGCGATCGCATCCGTTTCACCGGCGAGAAGCTCGTCATCGGTCTGCAAGGCGCCCTGCCTGCGGTGCTCAAGGATCTCAAGGGGGACGCCTTTCCGAAGTTCACCGTGACCGAAGGCCCCGAGGGCACCGTCGGCGAGGAGATCGCCTCGGCCTCCGCCTTCAAGGCATGGTTCGCCAAGAACCGCCGCGCCTTCTACGCCAAGCTGGCCGACGAGCGCCAGCGCTTCCGCGCCGAAAAGGCCTCCGGTGTGGAGAATCCCAAGCCCGTCTCCGCCGCCTCCTCCGTCACCCTGACCGCCGCCGAACCCTTCTCCGTGGCCGGGAGGCCCCGCAAGATCCTCCTCCACAACGCCACCGCCCTGAACTACCGGGACGGGGTCAAAGTGGAGGGCAAGCTCGTCAGCGACGACATCCTCTTCGAGGTCCACGAGGTCGATCTGCAGCTCGTCCTCCCGACGAAGCAGCGGGAATCCGTCGTCTGGAACGTGATCGGCGACGAGCACGCCAAGCAGCACTTCTTCACCCTCCAGGCCAAGAAATACCAGGAGCTCGCCGAATACTACAAGGATCGCGGCGGCGTCATCCCCGAGAAGCAGCTCCGCGGCCGTTTCCTCAACGTCCAGTATGTCCACGTCGCCGCCGACGGCCACGGGGAGGAGCATGGCAAGGACGACAAGCACGCCGCCGTCCACACCAGCGAACCCAAGCCCACCGCCGGGGGAGGGGAGAGCGAAGGCCACCACGGCCCCTCCAAGGTCATCGCCGTGCCCTTCGACCAGGTCAAGTTTTTCGGCAACCACGGCCCGCGCTACGGCAACTACTACGCCATCTACTTCACCATGACCGCCCTCCACGGCCTCCACGTCGTGGGCGGCGCCCTCGTCCTCCTCTTCTTCGTCGTCTTTGGCAAGAAGCTTTACCTGAAGAACCCCGAGCACCTCGCCAATCGCGTCGAGGTGGGCGGACTCTTCTGGCACTTCGTCGACCTGATCTGGATCTTCCTCTTCCCGATCATGTACCTCCTCTGATTTCCGAACCTCCTCCAGCTACGCATCATGGCGGACGCCACCCACGATTTCTCCAAACACAAGAAGACCTACACCGCCGTCGGGATCGCGCTCTTCGTCTTCACCGCCGTCACCGTGGCCGTCGGCCTCGTGCCGTGGTTCGACATCGGCCCTCCCGGACCCGACGGTGCCGACTTCGTTCTCGGCCTCGCCGTCGCCGCGACCAAGGCCAGCTTCGTCGCGCTCATCTTCATGCACTTGAACCATGAAAAGGGGCTGATCTACAAGCTGCTCCTCTTCACCTTCCTCTTCTTCCTCGGGCTGATGGTCCTGACGATCTTCGCCGACCACGACCCCATCCGTGAGCAATACGACACCTTGGAGACGACCCGGGGCTGGCTCACCGACAAACCCGAGAAACCCTGACCCGGCCCGGTCCGCCATGTCGCTGAAACATTTCCACATCGCCTTCGTCACCGTCTGCGTGCTTTTTTGCGCGGGACTCGGCGCGTGGTGCCTCCTCGCCGAAAGGCTGCCGGGGATGTACCGGACGATGGGGTGGATCAGCCTCGCCGGTGCCGTCGCCATGCTGGTCTACGGCGTCTGTTTCTACAAGAAGATCCGCAAGATCGTCCATTGACCTCCGCCTTTCCCGCCCAGCCATGAACATCGACCCCATCCTCGCGTGCCCCATGTGCATGAGCGGTGCCTCGGGCCAGGAACTGATGGCCGCGAACACCGCCATTCTCCTCATGCTCGGAGTCCTCTTCTCCGTGCTCGCCTCCTTCATCGGCTTCATCGTCTACCTCGCGAAACGGGCGCGCCGCTTCGGCGCGGAGACCGACCCCGCCTCGTGACCCTTGACCCGTGACCCTTTCCCCGCGCCAGCGGGACAACCGACCTTTTCAACATGATCGAATGGATTAACGACATCATCGGGATGCACGAGGTGGCCTCCGAACACGGGCATGTGGGCAACCACATGATGGGCCTCGTCCACTGGTTCATGGCCATCCTTTTCGTGGGCTGGTCCATCTTCCTCGGTGTCATCCTCTACAAGTTCCGCCGCAAGAAGAACCCGAAGGCGAGCTACCACGGCATCACCTCCCACTTCTCCACCCACATCGAGATCGGTGTGGTGATCGTCGAGGTCGTCCTCCTCCTCGGCTTCGCCTTCCCCCTCTGGGCCGTCCGCGCCGACGCCAAGGCTCGTCCCGTCGGCGACGAGGTGGTGAACCTGCGCGCCGTCGGCGAGCAGTATCGCTGGACCTTCCACTACGCCGGGGCCGACAAGGCCATCGGCATGACCTCCCACGAGCGCTACACCGGGGCCAATCCCGTCGGCCTCGTTGCTGAGGATCCGAACTCGCACGACGACTTCGTCTCGGTCAACGAGCTCGTCGTCCCCGTGGGCCGCCCCGTCGTCATCCAGGTGACCTCCAAGGACGTCATCCACGGCCTCGCCGTCGTCCCCATGTTCAGCCAGCAGGACGCCATCCCCGGATCCGAGATCCCCATGTGGTTCCAAGCGGACAAAGAGGGCGAGTGGAACATCGTCTGCGCCCAGCTCTGCGGGGCCGGCCACGCCCAGATGGTCTCCTACGTGAAGGCGGTGAGCAGCGAGAAATTCGACGAGTGGTACGCCGGCAACACGCCCCTGTTGCCGAAGCAGTGAGCCGCGTTCCGTAGAGAAGTTCGCGAGAACTTCTCCCTCGCCGGAGATCGAGGGACGTCCGTCGAAGTTTTCACGGACTTCGCTACGGTCGAGCCTTTCAAGCGAATCATGACCATCCCCGCGACCCAGTCCGGTGGCCGGGCCTTCCGGCGCTTCGCCTGCTTCGTCGTCTTCGTCGCCGTCCTCCTCGTCTGGTGGGGCGCGGCGACGACGACGAAACAGGCCGGTATGGTCTTCGCCGACTGGCCGCTCAGCCTCGGCACGGTGAACCCGCCGGGCTGGCTTGAGCACATGATCCCCTTCTTGGAGCACAGCCACCGCCTCCTCGCCAAATTGACCGGACTCCTCGTCCTCGCGCTCTTCGCGTGGGCCTACGTGCGCTCGGGGAAGCGCGCCCTCGAAGTCGCCGGGATCGTCCTCCTCATCGCCCTCGTCCTCGGCTTCTATATCGCCGCCGGGAGCGAGCGCCTCGACGCCGGGGTGAAACAGCGTCTCCTCCTCATCGCCCTCGCCCTCTCCGCCCTCCCCGCGGGCTGGCTCGTGTGGAGTTGGCGGGCGCGGGGCTGGTCCCTCGTGCAGAAGCTGACCGCCCTCGCCCTCCTCATGGTCACGACCCAGGCCATTCTCGGAGGGCTGCGCGTCACCGAAATCTCGAACGCCCTCGCCGTCGTCCACGGCTGCTTCGCGCAATGCTTCTTCTGCGTCCTCATCCTCGTCGTCATGGTCTCGGGGGAAGGATGGGGGAGAGGTGGATTCCTCGGCTCTCCAGCGTGGCTGCGCCGCGTCCGCTTCGCCGGGATCGTGCTCGTCCTCATCGTCCTCGCCCAACTGGTCTTCGGCGCTTCGATGCGGCATTTCCACCGCCACGCCCTGCCTGATGACGGGCTGATCCTCACGCAGGGGCGGTGGATTCCGTCTTTCGAGGATCCCATGATTGCCTTCCTCTTCCTCCACAAGTTCACCGCCTTCTCCCTCCTCCTCTTCGTCGTCGGCATGGTCCTGCGGCTCGGGGGCGGCCGGGCGAACGCGGTGATTCCGCGTCTCAACACCCCGCGTCGGCACGCTGTGGCCATCCTCGCCCTCATCGGCGTCCAGATCGCGCTGGGGCTAGGCGTGATCGGCACGGGGAAGAGTTTCTGGGTCACCAACGTCCACGTCCTCAACGGCCTCCTCATCCTCGCCTTCTCCTTCGTCTTCGCGGTGCGGGCGCTGCGGGGGATTCCGGGCGGGGAGGGGAATTTATAACGGAAGTTTCAAACATTCGAACCTCGTCGAGAAGATCGATCCCCCTCTTTGCCGGACCGGATTCGCGAACATTCGCAGCGATTTGCGGCCATTCGCATCTGAAAAAAAAGAATGCGAAGGTTCACGAATGGGCACGAACGACCACGAATGGAAAAGACCCGGCGGAGCGCCCCTCGCCAAGTTTTCCCTCAGGAAGCCTTCCAAGGAAAATCGCCTCGCCACCCGCGATCTTGGGTTAAAGTGCTGCTCTTGATCGAAGCATCATGGCGGAACCCCACACTAGCGGAACCCATCCTCCGGCGGCCGGACTCCTTCGCCAGGCCCAGGGCGATCTCATGGCCCTGACCAAGGCGCGGCTCAGCTTCCTCGTCGTCCTCACCGCCTGCTTCGGCTACTTCGTCGCGACGAAAGGGCAGGGGGGCTTCTCTTGGGGAACCTTCCTCCACCTGATCCTCGGCACGGCTCTCGCCGCCGCCGGGGCCGCCGTCTTCAACCAGCTCATGGAGGTCGAGGCCGACGCGAAGATGCGGCGCACCTCGGACCGGCCCCTCCCGGCGAACCGCCTACCGAAGCCCGCCGCCTTCATCCTCGGCTGGCTCCTCGCCGCCTTCGGGCTGATCCATCTCGGGGTGAAGGTCAACGTCCCCGCCTCGCTCATGGCTGCGGCCACGCTGCTCACCTACCTCTTCATCTACACGCCGATGAAGCGGGTCTCCAGCGCGAACACCCTGCTTGGCGCGGTGTCCGGGGCTCTGCCCCCGCTCATCGGTTGGGCGGGCGGGGGGCAGCCTCTCCTCGGCGGCGGGGCCGTCTATCTTTTCGGACTGCTCTTTTTCTGGCAGCTTCCCCACTTCGCCGCGATCAACTGGATGTATCGCGAGGAATACCTTCGCGGCGGCTTCAAGATGTGGTCGAACGACGACGCGAGCGGGGCGAAGACCGCGCGAATCGCCCTCGCCTACGCGGTTTGCCTCACCCTCCTCGCCGTCGCCTTCCCTTTCCTCTCGCCATCGATGGCGAAATGGGGTGCGATTCCCGGCGGGCTGCTCGGCGGCGTCATGGTCCTGCTCGCCGCGAAGTTCCTCCAAAGCGGCGAACGCGCCGACGCGAGGCGTCTTTTCTTCTACACCCTCCTCTACCTGCCCCTGGCGATGCTCGCGAGCTACCTCGCCTGGGTTCCCTCCGCCGCTCCGGCGGCGTAATCTTTTCCGATGGACGAAACTCCCGAACAACTCCGTGCCAAACTCATCGCCTGGTGGGGCACCATCCTCGGCATCTGCGCGGTCGTCGCCTTCGGCTCCATCTTCGTGACGCGAGCCTACCTCGTGCGTCGCGGCTACGAAATGGAGAACTGGCGCCCGCCCCACCTCGCCCGCTTGGAGACCGACCTCGAAGCGGTCAACCGCACGGGCGAGGCGGTCTCCCTCGGTCAGCTTCGCGGGAAGGTCTATGTGGTCGGCCACCAGTATACCGACTGCCCTGCCGGTTGCCTCGGTCTCGCCGCGGTGATGAAGTCGCTCGAAGCCGAGTTCGGCGACGACCCGCAGTTCCGCCTCGTCTCCATCAGCGTCAACCCCGCCGGGGACACGCCGGAGAAGATGGACGCCTGGGTGAAGGAGCGGGGAGTCGATTCGCCCGACTGGTGGTTCCTCACTGGCGATCCTGAGGCGATCCCGAAATACATGATCTCCCGGTTCAAGTTCTACGCCACCGAGGAGATCACCGACCCCGCCCTGCGTGCCGCACAGGGTCCCTACGCCCACGACCAGCGGCTCGCCATCGTCGACGGCGACGCAAACGTGCGCGGCTACTACGATGTCCTCAACGTGCAGCGCGGCCAGATCGAGATCGAGCGGCTCCGGCGTGATTTGAAGCTGGTGCTGAACCCGGATCTGAAGCTCTCCGACCTGCAACCAGCGGCCCCGGCCGACGCCCCATGATTTCCTTCTTCGCCGCCTTCGACTACTCCGTCTTCCCTCCGGTCAACGCGGCCCTCAACGGTCTCAGTACTGTGCTGCTCGTGACCGGCTTCCTTCTTATCAAAGCCGGGAAGCGCCAGGCGCACCAGGTCGCGATGATCGCCGCCCTCGTCAGCTCGGCGCTTTTCCTCGCTTGCTACCTCACCTACCACTACGGAGCCGGGCACACCGAGTTCCCGAAGGAATATCCCGTGGCGCGGAGGATCTACCTCGCCATCCTCGTCCCCCACATCCTCCTCGCAGTGGTGAACCTGCCCTTCATTATCCTCCTCGTTGTCGCCGCGGCGCGGGGGAACTTCGCCAAGCACAAGCGCCTCGCGAAATTCACCTTCCCCTCGTGGCTCTTCGTCTCCGTCACCGGGGTGGTCATCTACTTCATGATCTACCAGTGGTTCCCGCCGACGCAGACCCCGGCGGCCCCCGCCGAAACGCCGCCGTCCGCTCCGGACGCCGCCCTTCCCAGCCGGAGGGAGGGTGATCTCGTTTTCGCGCCTGTCTCGCAGACCGTCCGCGCCGATCCGGGCCAAGCCTCGCTGGAGGTCTTCTTCAACGTCGAGAACACCGGCTCCGAACCCGTGCTCATCGTTTCCCTCGAAAGCGGCTGCGAATGCCTAGCCGTCTCCATCGACGCGAACCCCGTCCCTGGCGGGGGCAGCGCCACGATCAAAGGCGTCTTCAACATCGCCAAGCTGCGCGGCTCCGCCGAGCGGAAGATCTCCGTCATTCCCGAGGGCCGCTCCCGTCCCGTCTTTCTCGCCACCACCATCGAGATCGCGCCGGTCTACGAGATCGCCGAGACGATGACGACTTGGGAGAAAGGAAGCGATCCGGTGACCAAGACCGTGGCCTTCCGCGTGGTCCGCGAGAAACCCGTCCACATCCTCTCTGCCGAGAGCAAGCGCCCCGAGGTCGCCTGCGAACTCGTCGAGGTCGAGAAAGGTCGGCTCTACCATCTCGAACTGACGCCCTCCTCCACCCAAGGCTCGCTCCTCGGCATCGTCCGCATCGAGACCGATTGCGAGCTGGAGAACTACGCCAAAGCCCTCGCCTACTTCTCCATCCAATGAGCGCGTGGCGGCAGGCGGCTCTCATCCTCGTCTGCGCCCTCGTCGCGGGAGGGGCCTCCGCCGTCTTTCATCCGCTCCGCCCCCCTTGGTATGAAGTCGAGGATCCCGCCCTCGCCCGCTGGCGCTTGCCGGTGTCGAAGGTCCGTGAGCTCGCCGCCACCGCGCCCGTCGTCTGGATCGACGCGAGACCGCGGGCCGCCTACGAGGCCGGGCACCTTCCCGACGCCCTGCTTTTGAACACGGAGGAATGGGCCGACTTGATGTTCGAGCACCAGACCGCCCTGCAGGCGGCCTTCGAGCGACCCGTCGTCGTCTACTGCGACGGCGAAAGCTGCGAGCGCAGCGCCGAGGTCGCGCAACGTCTCCGCGAACTGATCGGCCTCGATCCCGTCTATGTGTTGGAGGGGGATTGGCGGGAGTTCGCGGCCGAAAAATAGGTCCGCGACTCGAAGACCCGCCGCCGGAACCGGTCGAGTTCGTTCGCTTCGAACCATTCCAGAGACCACGGCTCCTCCGAGAGGATGGCCGCCGCATGGTCCGGCGGGACGAGGTAGGTCTGCGCCGCCACTGTGCCGATTCCCGGGACGACGGGAAAGACCTCCTCCCGGACGTAGAAGCGGTCCTCGTAGGCGTCGAGCCGTCGCAGCGCCTCCCCGGAGACGTCGAGATGGACGTTTCCCGGCACCGGATCGACTGCGCCGGGGGCGGCGTGGATGCCGGGGTAGGCCGCGCCCCGCACCCGCCGGATGACGTGCCCCTCCAGCGTCGCCGGATGGCAGGTGAGGTCTGGGAGGCCGGTGACCGCCTCCCAGATTTCCGGAACGAGGAGGGTGCCGTAGACGAAAAGGTTCATCGGGAAAGCGTGCTGAGACCTTGCATTTCCCAGCCCTATCGCCCAATCTGCCAGCGTGCAAGCGATCCCTCCGGTCTGTCGTCTGACCCTCGTCCTCCTTTTGGCGGGCGGCCTCGGGGGCTGCCGCACTCTGAAGAAGGAATCTGACGGCGGGGAGGCCTCCACCCCCGCCCCCGCCAGCTCCACTCTGCCCGTCGGCACTGTCCACCATATCGACGGGACGGCAGGATTCGTCCTGATCCAGTCCAGCCGCAGCCTCCAGATCGAGCCGGGCACGATCCTCACCACCTACGGGGAGCAGGGGGAAGTCACGGCCCGGCTTGAGGTGAGCCCCGCGCGCAAGGGCTCCTTCCTCACCGCCGACATCCGCGACGGCGCGCCGAAAAAGGGCGACCGGGCGACGATGGAGCACAGTCCCCGGCCTGTCGTCGGCGGAGGCCCCGCCTTCCCTTCCGGCAACGATGCCGTCCAGGTGTTGGAGTGAACCCGTTCCGGAGATCCCGCGAAATCGAGATGGCGAAGGAGGGTCCAGTCAAAGCCGAGGGCACGAGACGCCCGCTGGAGCGCGTCCTGCGCATCCACGAGATGGTCTTGCGGGGGAATTTCCCCAATTGCAGCACCATCGCCCGCGAGTTGGAGGTCAACCGCAAGACGATCCAGCGCGATCTCAACTTCATGCGCGATGAGCTGGAGTTGCCCCTCGCCTACGACGAGACTTCGCACGGCTACCACTACACCCGCCCGGTGAGCGACTTCCCCTTTCTGAAGACCACCTCCGGGGATCTCGTGGGGCTGCTCCTCGCCCGCAACGCCCTCGGCGGGATGAAGGGCTCGGCCCTCGAAGCCTCCCTGCGGACCGGCTTCCAGCGGCTCCTCGCCGGGATGAGCGACCGCATCACCCTCCCTTGGTCCGAGGTCGACCAGGCCTTTTCCGTCAAGAGCTTGGGCATGACCGAGCGTGACGCCTTCCTCTTCGAGCGCCTCGCCAGGGCCGTCCTGGAAAGCCGCGAGCTGCATTTCGAATACCGAAAGCTCGCCGACGACCGGCCCGCGAAGCGCCGTCTCCAGCCCTACCATCTCGCCGAGATCGACGGGGGCTGGTACCTCATCGGCCACGACCTCGACCGCGGCGCTCGCCGCACCTTCGCGGTGCAGCGGATGCGGGCTGTGCATCTCACGGAGAGGCGCTTCGTCCGCTCGCGCGATTTCCGGTTGGAGGATCACTTCGCCGGCAGCTTCGGCGTCTGGGCGGGCGGAGACAAGGGAGGGGCGACCTACCGGGTGAAAATCCGCTTCCACGGCTTCGCCGCTCGCGTCGTGGCCGAGCGGCGTTGGCATCCCAGCCAGGAGATCGCCGAAGTCGAACCCGGCGGCACCGTCATCGACCTGACCATGACCCTCTCCGCCTTGGAGGACATCGCCCGCTGGATCCTCGGATTCGGAGCGCAGGCCGAGGCCTTGGAGCCGACGGAGCTGCGCGAGCGCGTCGCGGAGGAACTGCGGCGGGCGGCGGAGCGGTATGGCGGCGGCTGAGGAGCTTTTTCAAGCAGTTCAAACATTTCACCTTCCGGGATGTCAAAGAAATCGAAACCACTGCGCCCCGGATGTCCCACCCCCCGGCGTAGGGTGGTGCCATGAAGAAACGCATCCAAGCCCAAGCCGTCGTCTCCCCCTCCTCCTTGGCCCCGCTTCCATGGAAAGGCAGGGCCTCCATCGCATCCCGGCCCAAAGCGAAGGCGGTCGAAAACGGATTGCTCCGCCTCTGCCACGAGATCGCGGGATCGCTCCTGCGCCGCCGTCTCGAGTCGGGCGATCCCGTGCGGGCGGTGCGCGAGATGCGGCGGGAGCTGACGCGGCATCTGCCCGACTGCGACGAGGCGAGGGCGGGATGGCTTGTCGATCTCGCCTTGGAGCTACTGCATGTGAAAGCTCGTGGCCAGTTCAAACGCAACGCCCTCGAATTGAGCGAGCTGATCGCCCGGGCTGCGAACCAGCTTCGCGATGTCGCGGATAATTGATGGTTTGGACCACGGAATACACGGAATTTCACGGAAAGAGATTCGGCAGGAAAGGATTCCGTGAGTTTCCGTGATTTCCGTGGGCAGCCTTCCACCGGACCGGATTCGTGACCATTCGCGTTCAAAAAAAAAAATGAGGAACACGAATTTTTGCGAATGGGAAAGGAAGTTCGCCAGCCTCCCGCCAAAAGTTCGGATTTCGAGCTTCGGATTCCCCCCCCGCGACATTCCCCAAGTCCGCGAACGCCGCCTCATCCCTTCGCGGCGAGGATCAATCCGGCATCAGGACGACCCGGAACCCAACGTCGTAGCGGTCCTTTTGCGAGGGGTTCGCGGCCATGCGGTTGCCGACGGCGAGGTCGAACTCGCGGGAGCGGTTCCACGCCCCGCCACGCAGGACTTTGCGCTCGGTGCCGACCCATTCGGAGTTCGGGGTGGACCCGTCCCGTTGGACGCGGTTGAGGATGGTGTGCGAATACCAGTCGCTGACCCACTCCATTACGTTGCCACGCACGTCGTAGAGGCCGAGCTCGTTCGGGGCGAGGGAGCCGACGGGGGCGTGCGACTGCTGGCGCTCGAAGAGGCTGGAGACGGCCCCGTCGAGCTTCTGACCGCCGACCAACTCGCCCCACTCCTCGTCGGTGGGGAGGCGGTAGCGGTAGCCCGTCGGCAGGGTGCCGAGGCTTTTCTCATGCGCGGTGAGGGCTTCGCAAAAACGCACTGCCTCGAACCAAGTCACGCTGTCCACGGGATGGTCCGGTGCCTTGAAGTAGCTGGGGTTGCTGCCGCCGAGCCGTTCGTATTCGGCTTGGGTCACCTCGTGCGCCCCGGCCCAGCCTCGCAAGCCGGGAACCCAGACCATGTCGCGACCGAGTCCGTTTTTGAAATTCCGGCTCGCCACCGGGGCGGGGTCGTAGGTGAGGGTCGCGTCGAAGTGGAGCGCCCCGCCCGGTTCAAGCTGGCCGGAGACGGTCGCGGAGCGGTGCAGCTCTTTGCTCAACTGGAAGCTGTGCTCGCCCGGCGGCACCGCCGCGAGGGTCAGGGGGGTGCGACCCAGCGGCTTCCCGCCGGAAACGACGGCGGCCCCGGGCGGCTCGCTTCTCAGTGTGACCGAACCGTATTCGAAGCGGAACTCGACCCGGTTGCTTTGCGAGGCGCGAGCCCCGGCATCGCTCCCGATGTAGAGGTTCCGGTCGATCTCGCCGAGCGCGGGATGGCGGGCGCGGAAGCGGTATTCGCCTTCGGGCAGTTCGAGTTGGAAGGGGGTGGTCTGCTGCCCGCGTCCGAGGCGGTGGTCGCCGAGATAGACTTCGGCTCCGGGCGGGTCGCTGATGAAGGAGACGAGGGCGCGCTCCCAAGCGAATTCAAGGTCCTGCGTCGAACCGGCGGCGACCTCGACCGTGCGGGCGATGGGGGTCCAGTCGGCGTAGCGTAGCTCGATGCGGTGTTTCCCGGCGGGGAGGTTGGGCAGGGTCAGGGGGGTGGTTCCGGCCTTGCGAGGCTTCGTCGCTTCGCGCTCGGCGCTGGCGATCCAGACCTCGGCCCCGGCGGGATCGCTGGTGAGGTTGAGCCCGCCCCTGGCGAAGACGGCGGAAACGGAAGTGTGGCGGTTGTTCTCCACTCGGACGGTCTGCGACTGCGCGGGGAAGCCATCCACCGACATGTAGACCTGGTATTCACCGGGGTCGAGCCGCTCGATCTTCGCCGGGGTCGTCCCGACCTCGACGAGCTCCTCGGGCTCTTGGTCGCGGGTGCGCACGAGCTTGAACTCGGCCCCGCGTGGCTCGCTCACGACCTCGATCTGGCCGGAGCTGCGGACGAGTTCGATGTCGGCGAGGTTGATCGGGTCCTCGCTGGCAACGACGACTTTCCGGGTCACTGGATCGTGCCCTTCGAGGGAGACGGTCAGCTCGTGCTCGCCGAAGGGGACACCGGTGAAAATGGCGGGGCTGGGCTGCTCCTTCATCGTCCCGAGGCGGACGAGTGCTCCGGCGGGGGCGGTGTCGACCCGCACGGTGCCGCGAGCCTCGGCGAGACGCCGCTCGATGAGGGGCAGGGAGGCGAGGGCGTCGGGATTGTCCGGATCGATCTCGCGCACTTCCTCGAAAAGACGCCGGGCGGTGAGCCAATCTCCGGTGGCGACGGCTTGGCGGGCGGCGGCGATTTTGGGGGCGGCATCCCGGGTAGGTAGGGTGGGGGAGGCCTCCGTCGGGGGAAGGGTCTCCCGCTCGGCGATTTTCGGAGGGGCTGCTTCGGGCTTCTCGGCCACGGCCCGCGAAGCGCCGAAGCGCCAGCCCCCCCAAGCCCCGAGGCCGAGGGAGGCGAGGATGAGCAGGATCCAGACCCAGCGCGGCACGCGCGATCCGCGCCCCCGGTAGGGCTGCGGTGGCGGCAGGACGATCTTGGTGGTCCTTTGGGTCATGGGTTACGAGTCACGAGTGAGGGACGCGACGGTTCACTCTCTGATTCAAAAATACCGGGAAAACGCCTCTTTGCGACAAGGGGATATGGAAATTCCAAGGAAATTGGGCGGATTTCCACCCGAAATTCTTTTCCTTTGGCGGCTTCTTGTGACTGGATTTCGCGGTCTGGACGCAAAAAAGAGCGGGGATCGCTCCCCGCTCCCTCCTGCTGGAGACCGGGTCCACAGGTTTTTTCATGACCCGTGGACCTATGACCCGTGACGAGGCGGCGTCGCGCCGTCTCAATCTTTCTTCGAGCTTTCGCTGGGGCGCCACTCCTCGGTGGCGAGGTTGAAAGCCTGCTCCAGACCGACGAGATCGGAACTGGGGCGCAGGGCGTCGAAGGCCGCGCTCTCCTTCTTGAGCTGCTCCTCGGAGTAGTCGGCCGCCTTGATCGAGAGGCCGATGCGGCGCTCGACTTTGTCGACCTTGATGACGCGGGCCTCGACTTCGTCACCGACCTTGATGACATCTTTGACCTTGGCGACGTGGTCCTCGCTGAGCTGCGAGATGTGGACGAGACCGTCGATGTCGTCTTCGAGCTGGATGAAGGCGCCGAAGCTGGCGATTTTCGTGACGGTGCCCTTGACGAGGTCGCCGACCTTGAAGCGGGTGTCGATGATGCTCCAGGGATCGCTCTCCAACTGCTTCACGCCGAGGCTGATGCGCTGGTTCGTCTTGTCGATTTCGAGCACGGCGGCCTCGATGACCTCGCCCTTCTTCACCACCTCGCTGGGGTGGTTGATCTTGCGGGTCCAACTGAGGTCGGAGACGTGGATCATGCCGTCGATGCCGTCCTCCAGCTCCACGAAGGCGCCGTAGGGGGTGAGGTTGCGGATCTCGCCCTTGATGGTCGAGCCGATGGGGTAGCGGCCCTCCACCTCGTCCCAAGGATTGGTTTCGAGTTGGCGCACGCCGAGGGAGATCTTCTGCTCCTCCTTGCTGATGGCGAGGACGACGGCCTTGATGTCCTGGTCGAGGGAAAGCACGTCGCTGGGGCGGGTGATGCGCTTGGTCCAGGAAAGCTCGGAGACGTGGATGAGGCCTTCCACACCCTTCTCCAATTCGACGAAGGCACCGTAGGGGACCAGCTTGGTGACCTTGCCGCCGACCTCCATGCCAATGGGGAACTTCGCCTCGATCGCCTCCCAGGGGTTGTCCTGGAGCTGCTTCGAGCCGAGGGAGACGCGCTCCTTCTCCTTGTCCACGTCGAGGATGACGACATCGACCTTCTGGCCGATAGCGAGCATCTCGCTGGGGTGGTTGATGCGGCCCCAGCTCATGTCGGTGATGTGGAGCAGGCCGTCCATACCCTGGAGGTCGATGAAGGCGCCGAAGTCGGTGATGTTCTTGACGATGCCCTCGACGCGGTCGCCGATCTTGACGGAGTCGAGGAACTCGGCGCGCTGCTCGGCGCGCTCGGCCTCGATGACCTCGCGGCGGCTGAGGACGATGTTCTTCCGGATGTCGTTGACCTTGACGATCTTGAATTCGTAGACCTTGCCGACGTATTCGTTGAGGTCCTTCGGCGGGATGATGTCGATCTGCGAGCCGGGGAGGAAGGCCTCGACACCGACGTTGACCATGAGGCCGCCCTTGACGACGGACTTGACCTTGCCCTTCACGAGACCGCCGTCCTCGTAGACCTTGACGATCTTGTCCCAGTTCTGCTTGTGGGCGGCCTTCTCCTTGGAGAGCACGACCATACCCTCGTCGTTCTCAAGCTTTTCGAGGAGCACCTCGATTTCGTCGCCGACGGCGAACTCCTCGTCCTCGAACTCGGAGACGGGGATGATGCCCTCGGACTTCGCACCGATGTCCACCACCACGACTTGGGGACGGATTTCGATGAGGGTCCCGCGAACGATGGAGTTCTCGCGGTGGGAGTGGAACTTCTGGTCGATCAAGGCCATCAGGTCTTGATCGGCGGTGGTGAGGGTGGCTGACATAGGTGTTGGGTTTGGGTTGGTTGTTCGGTTGGGTTCGGCCTGCCGACATTGCTCCATTTTCAATGACCCGCCCCGCCCTTGGAGCACCGGCGGCGGGAGGGGGCGCAAATCTACGGGCAAAGACGGGCTTCACAAGCGGTTTTCCGCATTCGCCCACGGTCCTGCCTGAAGCCCCCCGCTCACTGGCATCTGGCAACGGGCGCGAAAGGCGTCCGCGCTCCAGTAGTCCTCGCCGACCCCGGCAAGACGCCCCATCATCCGGAGGCTGATGCGTCCCTCCCGGTAGAGTTCCAAGGCGATCAATTCCTTCGCGTGGCGGGTCCGCTCAGCCGCGTCCTCGCCCAACTCGGCGGCGATCTCGTCAGGGATTTCGATAGTCAGGGACATTGGACAGGGTAGGCGATGGGGAGGGGGAGGTCAACGGCGCGGAGCCGACGAAACACGCTCGACCAATGGACGACCGCCCCGCACAGCCGCGTCGGCGGCGTTCCGACACAAACTTTTCCGGGCCTCACGCGACTCCGGGCGTGCGTTTTTCCGAGAAATCCGTCATCCTTCCGCCATGAGACCCTCTTTTGTCCTCGTTTCCTGTCTCCTCCTCGCCGCCCTGTCCGTCCGTGCCGAGGAGGGCTTCGTCGATCTCTTCAACGGCAAGGAGCTCACCGGCTGGGACGGCAACCCCGCTTTCTGGACGGTCGAGGACGGCGTCATCACCGGCCGCACCAAGGCTCCCGAGGATCTCGAATACAACCAGTTCCTCGTCTGGCGCGGCGGAGTCCTCAAGAACTTCGAGCTGCGCGCCAAGGTCAAAGTCACGGGTCAGAACAACAGCGGCATCCAGTATCGCTCGAAGGAGCTGCCCGAGGTCGGCCAATGGTCCATCGGCGGCTACCAGTGCGACATCCATCCCGCCGCCGAGAACAACGCCATGGTCTATCACGAGCGCGGACGCGGCATCGTCTCGAAGAACGGCCAGAGTGTCGTCGTCGATCCGGCGGCGAAGAAATGGCTCGTCGCCGAGCGCGATCCAGTCGCCGTGAAGATCGACGAATGGAACGAATACACCATCGTCGCGACCGGCAACCACCTCGTCCACAAAATCAACGGAAAGATCGCCACGGAACTGCACGACTACGATGAGACGGGTCGCTCGCTGGAGGGCCTCCTCGCCTTCCAGATCCACAAAGGCCCGGCCATGACCGTGCAAATCAAAGAGGTGAAGCTGAAGGTGCTGCCCGACGGCGGTGTCACGCCCTTCTCCAAGGCCGACCTGCCCAACGACGCCCAGGAGATCGTCCCACCCGCGCCCAAGCCGAAGGCTCCCGCGCCGGAAGCAAAGCCCGCCGCCAAACCTGCTTCCAAGCCCGCCCCTGGCGTCGGTCCCGCCGTCGGCGAGAACGTCGCCACTCCCATCTCCCGGATCAAGGCGCCCGATGGTTTCCAGATCGAGTTGCTCTACTCCGTGCCCGGCGCGGATCAGGGTTCCTGGGTCGCGCTCTGCCTCGACGACAAAGGCCGCCTCTACGTCAGCGACCAGTATGGCGGGCTCTACCGCCTCCCCGCTCCGGCTCCGGGGCAGGCCCTCGATCCGGCCGCCATCGAGAAAGTCCCCGCCGACATCCGCGCGGTCAACGGCATGCACTTCGCCGACGGCGCGCTCTACGTGGGCGTGAACGACTACGAGCAGAAGATCCCCAGCGGCTTCTACAAGCTGACCGACAGCGATGGCGACGACCGGCTCGACAAGGTCGAGACGCTTCGCGAGCTTGATTCCAAAGGCGACCACGGAGTCCACGCCGTCGTCCCCGTGCCCGGCAGCGACGACTTCTACCTGATCTGCGGCAACAACACCATCCCGACCGAAGCCTCCCCCGACTCCCCCGTGCCCGCGATCTGGGGCGAGGACCACCTCCTCCCCCGCATGCCCGACGGCCGCGGCCACAACCGCCACGTCCTCGCCCCCGGCGGCATCATCTACCGCGTCACCCGCGACGGGAAGACCTTCTCGCGCCTCGCCTCGGGCTTCCGCAACATCTACGACGCCTCCGTCAACCAGGCCGGCGAGCTCTTCACCTACGACGCGGACATGGAATACGACTTCAACACCCCGTGGTATCGCCCCACCCGCGTGAACCATGTCGTCAGCGGCGGCGAATTCGGCTGGCGCAACGGGGCCGGGAAATACCCCGAGTTCTACGCTGACAACTTGCCCTCCACCGTCAACATCGGCCCCGGCTCGCCCACGGGCACGCTCTTCGGCTACGGGGCCAAGTTCCCCGCGAAATACCAGCAGGCCCTCTATCTCTTCGACTGGAGCTGGGGCAAGGTCTATGCCGTCCATCTCAAAGCGGAAGGCGCGAGCTACACCGGAGTGAAGGAGGATTTTCTCTCCGGCTCGCCCCTGCCGGTGACCGATGCGGTGATCCATCCGCAGGACGGCGCGATGTATTTCGCCATTGGCGGACGGCGCGTCCAGTCCGGCCTCTACCGCGTCACCTACACCGGCACCGGGGACACGAGCACGGCCCAACCCGACACCACCCTCACCGCCGAGGCCAAGCTGCGCCGCGAGCTGGAGGCTTGGCACGGCAAAGCGGATGCAAAAGCCGTCGAGGTGGCTTGGCCTCACCTCTCCCATCCCGACCGCCATGTCCGCTGGGCTGCCCGCACCGTGCTGGAGCACCAGCCGCTCGATACCTGGCAGGAGAAAGCCTTCGCCGAGAAGGACCCCGCGAAGCAGGTTGAAGCCCTCCTCGCCCTGGCCCGCCTCGGCGGCGTCTGCCCCTACCACCGCATCCCGGCGAAGCCGCTGGGAATGCCCCCCGGCGAACCAGAGATCAAGGCCCCTCCCGTCCCCGAAGGAGCGACCCCGACGCCGCCCGTCGATACCGCTCTGCGCGACCGTATCCTCGGTGCTCTCGTCGCGACCGACTTCGACGCGCTTTCACCCGACTCGCAGCTTGCCCTCGTCCGCACCGTGCAGATCGTCCTGAACCGCTTCGACGGCGTGGGCGGCATGGCCGACCCGCTCACCGCCTATCTCGATGCGGCATTCCCCGCGAACTCCTTCCCCTTGAACTGGCTCCTTTGCGAAACCCTCGCCTACCTCCAGTCGCCGAACATCGCCGAGAAAGGCATCACCCTGCTCGGCGAGGCCGTCTCCCAGGAGGAGCAGCTCGAATACGCCCGCAGCCTGCGCTTCGTCACCGTCGGCTGGACGAAGGAACTGCGCACGGCCTATCTCGAATGGTTCCTCAAGGCGGCGAACTATCGAGGCGGGGCGAGCTTCGAGAAGTTCATCGAGTTCATCCGCAACGACGCCCTCGCCACCTTCACCGAGGCCGAGAAGGCGGAGCTGGCCGAACTGATCGCGAAGAAGCCCGAGCGCGTCTCCGCCATCGAGAACCTCGGTATCGTCTTCGCCGGACGCACCCCCACCATGTGGACGCTGGAGGAGTTGAGCGCCGCCGCCGAGACCGGCATGGCCAAGCGCGACTTCGAGAACGGGCGCAAGATGTTCGCCGCCGCCGCCTGTTACGCCTGCCACCGCTTCCGCGACGGAGGTGGGATGAACGGCCCCGACCTCACCGGATCGGGCGGGCGCTACTCCGCCCACGACTTCCTCGACCAGATCATCAACCCCAGCAAGGAGATCAACGAGCAGTTCGCCCCCGTCGTCGTGACGAAGAACGACGGCACCATGGCCAGCGGCGTCGTCGTGAACTTGCACGGCGACATCGTCACCCTCAACACCGACCTCTCCGACCCGAACCAGCGCGTCAACATCGACCGCAAGGAGGTACAGAGCATCGAGGTGTCCAAGGTCTCCCCCATGCCCCCGATGCTGCTGAACATGCTGACGAAGGAGGAGATCCTCGACCTCGTCGCCTACGTGCTGAGCGGCGGCGATCCGGGGCATGAGTGGTTTGGGAAGTGAGGTGGGGGAGGATTCCTACTCGTCCTCATCCTCCTACTCCTACTCAAAACCGAACGTCTCCCGTCGTCCGCTGAGTATGAGTAGGAGGATGAGCAGGAGGATGAGTAGGAGGATGAGTAGGAGGATGAGTAGGAGGATGAGTAGGAGGGAACCCGTCTTGCATTCCCCCCAACCCCGCGCTATCGAACCCGTCACATGATCCCCCCCGACATCGCCCTGAACCGCCTCCGCGAGGGCAACCTCCGCTTCGCCCAAGATCTCCCGAGCGAAGCGGGCCTCACCGGCGCGGCTCGCCGCAACCAGCTCGTCACGGGCCAGCAGCCCTTCGCCGTCATCCTCGGCTGCTCCGATTCGCGCGTGCCGGCGGAGATCGTCTTCGACCAAGGGCTCGGCGACCTCTTCGTCATCCGCGTCGCCGGGAATATCGTCGCCCCCTCGCAGATCGGCAGCATCGAATACGCCGCCGAGGTCACCGGAGCCCGCCTCGTCGTGGTGATGGGACACTCGACCTGTGGCGCGATCCAGGCGACCATCGACGAACTCCAGCGCCCCCAGGCGAACCGCTCGCGCAATCTCCGCTCCATCGTGGACCGCATCCGCCCCTCGGTCGAGACGCTGCTCGAAACCGGCTTGGCACAGGACCGCGCCGCCCTCGTCCGTTACGCCGTGCGGGCGAACATCCGCGCCTCCGTCGACCACCTCCGCCACGGTTCCGAGATCCTCGAGAGGCTCATCGCCCAGGACGGTCTCGCCGTCGTGGGGGCGGAATACTCGCTCGAAACAGGGCTCGTCGAGTTCTTCGACGGCGCGCCGATGACGCCGCCGGAGTGAAGAGGGTTGGCCGCTCGACCGGACCCTCTCCGCCGCCATAGTAGCGAACGTTCCTTGAATGCTGGTCGAAACACGGAAGATCGTTCGACGCCGGATCTGTAGATAAGGTCATTGACCTCGGTCGAGCGTCGAAAGGAAGTCCTGTCCGGCTTCAGTGAGGTCGGCTACAGACGCTGGCGCGTCGAAGACGAGAAAGGCCCACGGAATTGCACGGAAAGGACTCCGTCACGCCGTGCCTTCCGTGAGTTTCCGCGTTTTCCGTGGGCAAGCCCCTCGATCATCCGCCATCGCGGGAAATCCGGGTTTGACAGGACGGTGTTGCACGCGAGACGATGCGTCCTTCCTACCGCTGGAACCGCTATGACCGAACGCCCCACCGCCGTCCGCCATTGGATCCTCGCCGCGACCACGGCGGCGGCTTTCCTCATGTATCTCGACCGCATCTGCATGGCGGCGATCATGAACTCGGATTCGTTCAAGGCGGACATCCCCCTCGACCCGCTCATGGACGGTTGGATTAAGGGGGCCTTCTTTGCGGCCTACGCTCTCGGCCAGCTCCCGGCGGGCTACCTCGCGGTGCGCTTCGGGGCGAGGTCGCTGATGTCGGTCTATATCCTGTTCTGGTCGGGCTTCACCGTGCTCACAGGCTTCGCGACGGGGGCCGTGTCGCTGTTGCTCGCCCGGATCGGTTGTGGCTTCGCCGAGGCGGGGGCCTATCCGATCAGCAGCGGCCTCCTCGCCCGCTGGTCGGAGTGGTCGAAGCGCGGCTTCACCAGTAGCGTGGTCTCGCTGGGCGGGCGGATTGGCGGGGCGATCGCGCCTTGGCTGACGGTGACGGTGATCGCGGGCTTCGGCAACTGGCGCTGGGCCGGCTGGATCTACGGGATCGCCGGGGTCTTCTTCGCGCTCTTTTTCTGGAGAGTCTTCCGCGAGCGCCCGCAGCAGCATCCGCAGGTGAACGAGGCCGAACTGGCCCTGCTGGAGGCGGGGCGCCCGCCCGAGACGGAGGGCGGGGAGAAAAAGGCCTACGCCTTCCCATGGCGGCTCGCCTTCACCCACGGCAGCCTCTGGATGAACTCGGGGGCGCAGTTCTTCACCAATCTCGGTTGGGCCTTCCTCGCGGTCTCGCTATCGAAGTATCTCATCGAGGTGAAGGGCGTCGAAAAGGCGCTCGCCGAGACGATCAACACGCTCGCCCTCTCCATCGGCATCCTCGGACTGGTCGTGGGCGGCTTCTTCACTGACGCGTGTTTGCGCAAATGGGGGGTGAAGCTCGGGCGCATTATCCCGCTCGCCGGATCGCGATTCCTCGCGGCGGTTTTCTTCGTGATCGCGATGGGCTTGGACAATCCTTGGGCGCTGATGGCCGCGTTCGGCATGGCGGCCTTCGCGACCGACTTCGGCCTGCCTGCGCTCTGGGCTGGCCTTCAGGAGATGTGCGGGAAGCACACCCCTCCGCTTTTCGGCTGGGCGAACATGTGGGGAAACATGGGCGCGGCCGTCGGCATCTGGGTGCTGCCGGTGGTGATCAAGACCCTCGACCGCAACGGCGACTGGAGCGAGGGCCTGATTTTCTGCGCGGCGGCTTTCGTGGTGTCGGGCCTGTTCTGCCTCGGGTTCAACGCGGAGAGACGGATGGCCGATTGAGACGGAACCAAAATTGGTTTTGAAGAATTAAGTTTTGGACGAAGCGTTTGCTTCAGCGCTCAGCCAGGGCCTGCCGACCAGACCGAGGACGCGCCGCGAGTCCTCCCGCGAATGCCGCAGGATGCGCCCGTCGATCCCCCTACCTCGCGTCCAGCCAAGCTTGCAGAATCTCCACCGCCGCGGCTTGGTCGATGACGGGCTTCGCCTTTTTCGCCTTCTTCCCGGCGGCCCTCAGCTTTTCGTAGGCGATGGCGGTGGTGAGGGTCTCGTCGATTTCGTGGTAGCGGATCGTCTCCGGCAGCCGCAGCCGCAGCTTTGCGACGAAGGCGCGGACCCTCGCGGCGGCTTCGCCTTCGCCTCCGTCCATGTGCAGGGGCAGGCCGATGACGAGATCCTCGATGCCCCTCAGAGCGACCAGTTCGGCGATCCGGGCGATGGCGCGGTTGGGATCGGTGGCGGGCACGGTTTCCAGCGGATGGGCGAGGAAGCCCAGATCGTCGCTCACAGCCACACCGATGCGGGCGGTGCCGTGGTCGAGGCCGAGAGCGCGGGTGGTTGAGAGCGGAGAGTCGATGGTTGAGAGGCGGGAAGGTGCGATCCGTTCAGAGAAGCTCGGGAGGGAGCCGGTCCACCAGCTTTTTGATCTGGTCGGCGTCGTTCCGGTTGGCGACGAGGAGGGCGTCGGGCGTTTGGACGACGATGAGGTTCCCGACGCCGAGGAGACAGACCTTGGGCATCCCGTCGGTGGAGAAGACGATGTTGTCGTTCGCATCGACGGCGAGGAGGGGACCGCGACGGGCGTTGCCCTGTTCGTCGCATTCGAGATACTTCGCGACCGAAGGCCAGCCACCGACGTCGTCCCAGCCGATCTCGGCTTCGAGATTCAGGATGCGGCCTGCCTTTTCCATCAGGGCGAAGTCGATGGAGATTTTTTCGAGCGCCGGGAAGCGCTCCGTCACGGTCGCGGCGAAGTCTTTGGAATCGCGCAGGGCCTCGACGAAGGCGGCGAGCGGGGAGCAGTGTTGCGAAAGCTCGCGCAGCAGGGTTGGAATCGTCCAGATGAAAATGCCCGCGTTCCACGAGAAGCCGCCCGCTTTCAGGTATTCCCCGGCCGTTTCGACGGAGGGCTTTTCGCGGAAGCGCTCCACCTCGTGGACGGCGAGCCCGGTGCCGGCGTCGTCGGTCTCGACTCGGGCGCCGCGCTCGATGTAGCCGTAGCTGGGGCAGGGCCAGTCGGGCCGGATGCCGAGGGTGACGGGGGCCTGCTCGGCGGACGCGGCGGCGGCGGCGGCGCGAAGCACTTGGCGGAACTCTTCGACCTTCACGACGAGCTGGTCGGCGGGCAGGGCGATCATGGTGGCCTGCGGGTCGCGGGCGGCGATCCATCCGGCGGCGAGGGCGATGGCGGGCGCGGTGTCACGGCGGGCGGGCTCGGCGACGATGTTTTCGGTGGGCAGGTCCGGCAGGGCGGCGCGGATTCCTTCGAGCTGGGCTTCGTTGGTGAGGACGAGGATGCGCTCGGGCGGAACGAGTCCGTCGAGACGGTTGACGGCCTTCTCGATCAGGGTCTCGTCGTCGAAAAGGGCGAGGAGCTGCTTGGGCCGGGCATTGCGGCTGAGCGGCCAGAAGCGCGTGCCGCTGCCTCCGGCGAGGATGAGGGCGTAGAGGTTCGGGGGGCTTGCCATGGATGCCAGTGATGCCTGCGGGGAAAGGCGGCCAACGTAACCGCAGTTGCGGGCATTTCCCAATGCGTTTTCGCCGGTGGCCTCGCGGCTTGTCCCCTCTTGACCAATCTGATAGCATCGTCCTTGCGGAAAACCGCTCGCCGACTATGAAATCCGTTTCCCGTCTGTTCGTCGTCTGCTGCGCCCTCGTCTCGCCGCCTTTGGCCGTGCTCCACGGTGGGGAAGCCGAGCCGCTGGGGCTTTCCGTCGAAGCCCACACCGTCCTCCCCGGCTTTTTCGACGACGCGGCGTCGGGAGAGAGGCTGAGCGCCCGCGAGCGTCTGGAGCGCGAGGGCATCGTCTTCGGACCCGGCGGCACGGCGATCTACCACCCGGAGCGTTTCCAATTGATCGTGCGCGGGGAGCCGCAGATCCACCTCCGCATCCGCGAGTTGCTTGAGGCACGGGATGCCGCGCTGCCTCTGCAAGTGCTGCTGGGCTACCGGATTCTCGAAACGCGCAGGCCGCTTTTCCCGCCCGGGGAATCCGCCGACCCCAGCCTCGTCGTCGATTCTGATTCCGGCGCCCGGATCGCCGTGGACGGGGCGGCGTCCCAGCCGCCGTTGCTGCGGCCTTCGCGGACGTTTGCGAGCGGTGCGGAGCTAGACGAATGGATGCGCCGTGCCGTCTCGGGGGAATCCGACCGAGTCCGCCTCGCCCCGACCGTCTTCGCCCGGTCGCGGAACACGGTCGAGTTCTGGATCGCGGACGCGCTCGCCAGCGCCACCCCGCTGCTTTCCGAAGACCGCTCCGCCGCGGGCTTGGAGATCGAGCATCTCCACGGCCGCTGGGAAGGGAATCCCCGCTCGCTCGGGCGGGTCCACGTCGTGATCCCCTCGGGCGGCACGGTCGCCTTCGAGGAGCGGCTCGATGACGGTCGCTACCGCACCCGGCTTGTCACCGCCACCGTCTGCGATCCGACCGGGACGCCGCTTCCACCGGTCCCGCCCGGCGGTGCGCCGCAGTGGGACAGTTCCCTCTTTCCCGAAGCGGTGCCCGACCCGGCCATCGAGAAGGTGAAGAGCATCGTCATCCCTTCGCTCGAGTTCGACCGGACTCCCTTGGCCGAGGCCGTGGCCATCCTCAAGGCGGCCAGCGTGGAGCACGACCCGGACCCGTCCGGGAAGCGCCGCGGGGTGAACCTGTTCCTCCTGCATCCCGACGAGAAGGTCGGCGAGACACCCGTCACCCTGAGATTGGCAAACGTCCCTCTTTTCGAAGCGGTCCGCTACACCGCGGCGCTCGCGGGGTGCAAGGTCAGGATCGAGGGAGCGGCGGTGCTGATCGTCGCGGACGAGAAATCGGCGAGCACCCGGACGAACAAATTGGCGAGCACCCCGACGTACATTTGGCGTGCTGGCTTCCTCCATCGGAAAGCCGCCAAGGATCTGGAGAAGGCGGGCGATCTCGGGGAGGCTCGCAAACGGTATCGGCAAGCGCTGAATTTATACCGGGCGCTAAAAGAGAAGCATCCAGGATACCACCCGGAGATCGTGAGGGAGAGTATCCGCTTGCTCGAAGAGAAGCTCGGCGGCGGGGGAGGGGAGGAGTGATACCAAATCTTTGTCAGAATTGGTATGAGGCGGAGTGAGGGAGGCTGCACAAAACCTTGCACTTTTTGCAATCTTTTGTGGAGTTGAATCGATACGGCCACTGAAGCCGTTCTCCCGTCGCGGCGGCGGGACGAGGGAGGCAAGGGGGGCGAATTGGCGACCGAACCCTCCTCAACGGACATTTTCCGCTGCCCTTGCGAAGTGCGTTCTGATAGGATGGCGGCATGAAACCCGTTCTTCTCCTCTTCGCCCTTCTCCTCGCTTCGCCCCTCGCCGCCCAGGATGCTCCGTCATCCGGGCCGCGCAGCATCACCGTGACGGGCAACGCCGAGCGTATCCTGTCCGCCGACCGCGTGCGTATCTCCGCCGCCCTCGTCGCGAACCTCGTCGAGGTCGGCGTCCCCTCGGAGAAGATCGAACTGGGCAACCACTCCCTCGGTCGCGAATACGAGACCGGGCCCGAAGGGCGGCGGATCTCGAAGGGCTTCTTCAGCCAGCGCCAGTTCGCCATCGAACTCGACGACGCGAGCCTGCTGGAACTCGTCCACGGCAGCCTCGCCGAAAACCCCGAGATCGCGGTGCATGGCACCGATTTCTCGCGGAAGGACGAGATCGAGGTGCGCAAGGAATTGCGCAAGACCGCGCTCGAAGCGGCGAAGGAGAAGGCCGAAGCCATGGCCGCCGTCTACGGACAGAAGGTCGGGCGTCCGTTGAAGATGAGCGAGAGTGGAGGGGGATTCACAACTCGGAATGTCTCGTCCAACCAAGTGGCTTTCCTCCTCGTGGATGGCGTCGGCGGTCGAGTGTCCATCGACGCCCTCGTCGAAGTCACTTTCGAGCTGCTCGATTGACGCCCGGCTCAATAGCCCTCCCCCACGCGCTTCCCATGACTCGTGACCTGTGACCCTCGGACCCCATGCTCAAAGGAATCTCCCCCCTGCTTTCGCCCGAACTCCTCGCCACCCTCGCCCGCATGGGCCACGGTGACGAGATCGTCCTCGCCGACGCGCATTTTCCCGGCGAGTCGGTCAACGCGACGGCGATCCGCGCCGACGGGCTGCGCATCGCCCCGCTCCTCGACGCCATCCTGCCGCTCTTCGAACTGGACGCCTACGTGCCCCATCCCGTCGCGATGATGGCTCCGGTCCCCGGCGACCGCCTCGATCCCTCGGTCGAGGACGCCTATCTCGTGCCGATCCGCCGACACGTGTCGAACGCCCCGGCGATCGAGCGGGTCGAGCGCTTCGCCTTCTACGAGCGGGCGAGGAAGGCCTTCGCCGTGGTCATGACAGGCGAGACGGCGAAGTATGGAAACATCCTGCTCGTGAAGGGCGTGACGCCTTGCTGATCCCCCATGGACCTCGCTTGGCCCCGCCTCGTCTTTGGCACGGCGTCCCTCGGCAACCTCTACCAGATCGTGCCCGAGGAGACAAAGCGCGAACTGGTCGCCGCTTGGTTCCGCCACTCGGAGCGTCCCGTCTTCATCGACTCGGCGGGCAAATACGGGGCCGGGCTCGCCCTCGAATGCCTCGGACGCCATCTCGCATCGCTCGGCATTCCGCCGGGGGAGGTCGTCATCAGCAACAAGCTCGGATGGAAGCGCTCCCCGCTCCTCGCGCCCGAGCCGACCTTCGAACCCGGCGCCTGGTTCGGGCTGGAGCACGACGCCGTGCAGCGCATCGGCTACGAGGGCATCCTCGAATGCCACGAGGAGGGCGACGCCTTGCTCGGCGGCTACGGGGCGCGGCTCCTCTCGGTCCACGATCCCGACGAATACCTCGCCGCCGCCGTTTCCGCCGCCGACGGGGAGCGCCGTTTTCGCGACATTTTCGAAGCCTACCGCGCCCTTCACGAGTTGAAGGCGGCGGGCAAGTCCGACGGCATCGGGGTCGGGGCGAAGGACTGGACCGTGATCCGGCGGCTCCACGAAGCAGGGGTTGCGCTGGATTGGGCGATGTTCGCGAATTCCTTCACCGCGATGCGGCATCCAGCGGAGCTGTGGCGCTTCATGGGGGAGCTGAAACGGCGCGGTGTCGCCATCGTCAATTCGGCGATCTTCCACGGAGGCTTCCTTACCGGCGGGGAGTTCTTCGACTACCGCAAGGTGACGAGGGAGTCCGACCCCGGCCTTTTCGACTGGCGCGACCGCTTCGAGGCGGTCTGCGCGCGTTTCGGCGTCGCTCCCGCCGAAGCGGCGGCGGCTTTCGCCCGTTCCGCGCCCGGCGTCGTGGCCTTGGCCCTCAGCACGAGCCGACCTGAGCGCGTCGCCGATCTGGTGGCGATGGCGCGGGCGGAGCTGGACGGGGAGTTCTGGGCCGCTTTGGTGGCAGAAGGATTGGTGGAGGCTCGATAGCGGTCCATGTAGGCAAAGTCGACGGGTAGGAGGAATGGAGTCCGGAGAAAGCGACCGTGAATCAATCGGGGATCTCCTCGCTGTGATCGGTCCCCACGGTGCTGACGCGTCTTTCGGAGATCTGTAGCCGAGGTTATCGACCTCGGCCGAACGTCGTTTGGCCACTCGACCCACTCCGATGCCCGCGGCTACAGGCGCGTCCGCTCCCCGTCGACGAGGCGGAGGATGCCGCGCGGGTTGAGGTCCTGCAGCTCGGTCGGCAGATGGGCGTCGGGCCAGCCCTGGTAGCAGACGGGCCGGACGAAGCGGTGCATCGCCCGCGTCCCGATGCTCGTGAAATGGGCATGCGTCGTGGCCGGGTAGGGGCCGCCGTGGTGGATGCTGTGGCAGATTTCCAAGCCGACGGGATAGCCGTTGAAGATGAGCCGCCCCGCTTTGCGACGCAGCAGGGCGACGAGTTCGCGATGTTCGGCGAGATCCTCCTCGGTGCCGTGGATCGTGGCGCTGAGCGAGCCTTCCAGCTTCTCCGCCACGGCGACGAAATCGGACGGACTGGCGCAGGTCACGAGGGTGGAGGCGGGGCCGAAGATCTCGTCGAAGAGGGTCGGGTCGGCGAGCAGACCCTCTTGGGTGGTGGCGAAGAGGCAGGCGGCGGCTTCGTTGCGGTCGGGCGAGGGCGGGGTGTCGGAATGGCCGATCAGTGCTAGGGCCTCGTTCCCGAGACGGTCGCCGAGCCCGGCGGTGTAGGCCGCGTGGATGCCGGCGTGGAGCATTGTGGCCGGGGCGAAGGCGGCGACTTTCTCCCGAGCGTGGTCGCGGAAGGCCCGCCACTCCTCCGACTCCAGACCGAGGACGAGGCCGGGGTTGGTGCAGAATTGCCCGACGCCGGCGGTGAGAGCGGCGACGAAGCCTTGGGCGATGCCTTCGGCACGGGCCTTGAGCGCCCCGGGGAGGAGGAAGACGGGATTGACGCTGCCCATCTCGGCGTAGAAGGGGATGGGATGCGGGCGGGCGTTCGCCGCGTCGAAGAGGGCGCGGCCTCCGGCGAGCGATCCGGTGAAGGCGGCGGCGGCGATCTTGGGATGGGTGACGAGGCGGGTGCCGGTCTCGTGGCTGCGGCCTTGGATCAGCGAGAAGACGCCCTCGGGCATCCGCGTCGCGGCGGCGGCGCGCTGGATGGCGCGGGCGGCGATCTCGCAGGTGCCGGGATGGGCGGGATGGGCCTTGACGACGACGGGGCATCCGGCGGCGAAGGCGGAGATCGTGTCGGTGCCGAGCACGGAGATGGCGATGGGGAAATTGCTCGCCCCGAAGATGGCGACGGGTCCGACCGGTTCGAGCATCGAGCGCACGTCGGGCTTGGGCAGCGGTTGGCGCGTCGGGTCGCCATGGTCGATGCGGGCATCGACCCACGAGCCCTCGCGGAGCCACTCGGCGAATTGCCGGGTGTGGGTGACGACGCGGTCGCGCTCGGCGGCGCAGCGGGCGGGGGGATGGGCGGTCTCGGCAGAGGCGCGTTCGAGGAGTTCGTCGTCGAGGGCGAGGGTCTCGTCGGCGATGGCGTCGAGGAAGTCGGCGCGCGCTTCGGGAAGGAGGCGGCGGAAGGGATCGAAAGCGGCTTCGGCAAGGGCGACGGCTTCGTCGATCTCGATGGCGGTGGCCTCGTGGAAGGCGGGTTCAAGGTCGGCCCCGAGGGCGGGGTTGCGGGCGGCGAAGGTGTCGGAGGACTCCGCCGATTCGCGGGAGCCGAGGAGTTGGTGTCCTGTTAGAGGGGGCATGGCGGGGGACGGTGGGTGGATGGAGATTCCATCGGCCCGCTTTCGGCTCGATTCAAGTGCTCATGGTGGAGGGAGGCAACGGGGTGGTTCCTTCGTGGGAGGCGATTCGGGAGTGCTGGGCGGCGGCTTCGATCCACTGGAATTTCGGACGGTTCTGATTTCAAAACGTCACGGAGGCAGGGATTGCGTGCTGCGAAAGGCCGAAAAGCCTTGACCTGATGGGGGAAGTCCGATTTTATGTTCATAGCCCACCGGATGGAGGAATCTAGGTGGCCGATATGAAAGTGGGCTAATACCACTGTTCGGCAGAAAAAACCATGCGACGCCCTCTGATTATTGCCTCATGCCTCCTTCTGGCGCTAATCCTGAGCGGTCTAGTTTCGATACCAATTGGTGGCTATTGCGAGCGAGCGAAAGTTAGATCCATTGCAGCGCAATGCTCCAGTCTCGGTGCATACACCGATGCGTTGGCACGCTCTCCTACCGGATCGGTCGAAGTCACTAATTCGCTCCGAGATTGGCAATATGGGTACATGTTGCCCGAGGATTTTCATTTCAGGACTGGGCGAATTCATCATTGGAATCGAGAAGGGATTCCGTATTATTGGATATTCATATACGAGAATGGAGGAAGGATTGAAGAGAGCTGGATGGCTATCCCGCCCCTTTTCCCGTGGGGTGATATGAAGATCGAAAAATTACAGAAGAAAGAAAGCAAAGAGCCTAACAACGCGATGCAGCCAACTCCGGTAAGTGGCTGATCTGTGACATCCAAAATTTCCCCTTTACCGGGAATCGGCGGCACACTACCATGACGGAGAATCGGAACAGCGAACCCAAACCGCCATGAAAGCCGCAGCCATCGTCACCGTCGCCATTTTATCAGCGGGACTGATCCTATGGGGACATGCGGCATCTCGGGAGCTGCCCCACCGCATCGGGGTTTCGCCGGAGATCAAAAAGGCGTTCCCGGACGGGGATTCCATCGCGATCCATGCGGTGACCGGATCGGCCCCGCGTTTCGAGGTGGGTGGCACCTATCGCGTCGTGGGCACTTGTCGGCAGGGGACTCTCAAAAAGGCCACGCTTTATCTGGGGAACACCTCCGAGCAAGGCGGGCCGTCCATCGCCGCCGACGCCGGATCGTCCTTGTCGGTCGCCGTCGAGCCGGGGGCCACGGACTTCGACATCACCTTCACCCTGCTGCGTCCCGGCTTGCTCCACGTGACCCTCTACGATCCCAACCGCGCGAGCCCGACCGACAACGCCCATGCCGGGATCTACCTCGGCGATGCCGTGTTCCGGCGTTGACCGCGAAGGGTCGCGACAGGCAAAAGGCTTGGCGAGTCGGCGTCCGGTTTCAAGGGACTTGGAGTGCGGCGACATGACGCCGCCTTCCCCTCGGGGCGACATGTCGCCCCGGAACAAAGCGCGGACACGTCCGCGCACTCCAAGTTTTGTCGCTCCACGGTCTCTCAACGAGCCTCGAACCGCCCTTTCACATGGTCGGTAATGAGATCGGTGAAGCGGCGCTCGACCGCCGGGGTGAAGGGCGTGACCACGGTGGATTCGTAGCCGCCCTCGTCGAAGGCCGCCGCGGTGGTGAGGTAGCCGAACCAGCCGTTGGTGTAGCCGAAGTAGAAGGTGAAGGGAAAGGGCGAGGCGTCGCGAACGGAGTTGGAGATTTCGCAGAAGAGCTCCACCGGGGCGGTCCAGATGAGGATGTCGTCGTCGATCCGCAGGGAACGGCAGGGCATGCGCACCAGCGGAGCGCCCGCCTCGTCGTCGCGTGTGTAGGCGTCCATGTCGGGCGCCCAGCCGAGCCCTTCCTTGCGGGGCGTCTCGAAGCGGATCTCCTCGGGGTGCAAGGTGGGGGAGTCGCGGTAGCTGGCGATGGCGTCGAGGGCGGCGAGGACGGGGTCTCCGAGCCGGGTCTTGAATTCGTCGATGCGGCCCTCCTCGGGCGTGGGGAAGACGCTGTAGATGGGGGCGACATTGCCGGCGGCTCCGTTGATGAAAAGCAGGGGCGCGCCGGTCTTCCCCTCGACATGGTCGGAGACCACGCCGGGTGCGTCCGCGCTGATGAGCAGGCTCTTGCCTCCGAGGACGGTGGCGTGGATGGCGTAGTTCGCGACCGAGGCGATGAGCTCGTCGCTGTCGCGTTTTACGAATTTCAAGACGCCGATCTTCCGGTCCACGGGGCCTTGGGGGTTGTTGCCGAGGCGGATCTTGCCGTCCGGCGTTCGCTCGCGGCGGTTGATGTTGGCCTCGGCCGTGCCGAAGCCGACGCCGAGGCGGGCGGGTTGGAGGGCGGCGAGGGTCTGCCCGATGCCGTCGAGGAGCTTCTTCGTCACCTCGTCGGCGTAGGCGCGGTCGTATTCGTGGGTGTAGCGCTGCGGCATGTAGACGGCCCCCATGCCCGGAGGGCCGAGTTCGGGGGCGGAATGCGTGTGGGTCACGGTCCAGAGGAAGTCGATGGGCGCGATGCCGTGGGCCTCCTGCACCAAGGCGGCGACGCGGTCGTATTCGGAGGGGGAGACGAGGCAGACCTCGGTGGAGACGAGGACCATTTTCCGCCGCCCGTCGTCGAGCGCGAGGATGCGGTGGTGGATGGGGGTGTGGATGCCCTCGGAGACGCGAGCGCCGTAGCCGAGCAGTTGCTGTGGACGGTCGGGGGTGATGTCGATCTTCACCGCCGCCGCCCGGAAGGCTCCGGTCCGGGACGAGGCGCGGGAGATCAGGACCACGGCGAGGGCGAGCGCCAGCAGGACGGGCAGGAGGCTGCGGAGGGAGCGGGGGTTCATGGGGGTGGAGAGGGTGTGGTGTTCTACGTCATTCTATCGGAATTCGGGACAGTCGGCCCATCTGCGTCAAAAAAGAAAAGGGAACGCAGATGAGCTTTTTGCAAAACCTTCTTCCATTCGTGGTGATTCGCGTTCCATTCGCGAAAATTCGCGTTCTCCTTCTTTTTTAACGCGAATAGCCGCCAATGCCCGCGAATGGCCGCAAATCAGGACCGACGAAAGGAGTTTTTCAAGAGGCTCAGATGTCCACGGATGGACCGCGGATTTTCGCAGATGGAGGAAACACATGGCGCGGAGTCGTCTGCCATTCGGATCAATCGGGGTTCTGAATGAAGGCGATCAGATCGGCCATGTCCTGCGGCGGGATGAGGTGCTCAAGCCCGGTCGGCATCAGGGAGATGCCGAGATCCTTCAGGTAGGCGATGTCCTGCCTCGCGATGGTCTCCTCCGGCGCGCCCGGGGCGCGAAGGGTCAGGGAGGTGGTCGTTTCCGAGCCGATGATCCCGATTTTCTGGACGCCATCCTGCAAGGTGATCTGCCACAGGGTGTAGCCGTCCGCGATGGAGCGGTTCGGATCGAGGATGTCGGTCAGGATGGCCTCGGGTTCGCGAATGCGGATGCTGTTCAAGTCGGGACCGAGAGGGGTGCCATGCTGGCCGCCCAAGGGATGGCAGGCGGAGCACTGGTTCTGGTAGACGAGCTTGCCCCGGTCCGGCGAGGCGTCCTGGGCGGAGGAGGCAAGGGCGGCGCGGTAGCTGTCGATCACTTTGGCGCGTTCTTCGTCCTTCGACTCGGTGGAGAAAATCGCCCGCAAACGATCCCGGGTGGGGCGGTCGGATTGGGCGATCAGCCGCACCCGATGGCTGCCAGTCACGTAGGCCGGGGCGATGGCGCCCTTCTCCAAGGCGTTGATGAGCACGGCGCGGCGCGGTGCGGACGGGAGGAGCGCAAGGATCACCTCGCTGCGCATCCCGTCGGTCAGGGAGGGCCAGCGGGCGATCCATGCCTCCGCGAGACCGTCGCCGCCGCTTTGGCTGAGCGCGGCGAGGGCCGCTTTCTGGATCGCGGTCGATTCGGCGGGCTGGAGCAGGTCGAGCAGCAGGGCCTGGCTGGCCTCGGGCTGGGCGGCGGCGAGGAAGGCGATGGAGATGGTCCGGTCCGCCACATCGGCCTCGCGGTTTTGGATCGTCGCGACGGCTTGCGCCTTCGCCCCTTCGAGAGCCTCTCCCTGCGGCAGTCCCGCCCGCACGAGGAAGGCGAGGCTCGCCTGTCTCACATCGCCGCGCGGATGATGCAGCACCTGCTCCAGCAGTCGCAGACGCACCGCCTCAAGCGAGGGATCGGCGAGGACGCCCGCTTTCCCGCCTTTGGCGACGCCCGCCAGCACCGCCGCCTGCCAAGGGCCGGGCGCGTGGGATTTCTCCGACGTGGCGAGGAGGAGAAGGTCGCGGACTTCGTCGGCTCCGGCCTGCGTGCTGCGCATGGTGGCGAGGCGCTCGATCAAAGGCCGCCACTGTTCGGGAGTCGAGGCCGAACGCCGGATGGACTCGGCCAGCAAGCCGTCGTAGTCCAGCTTTCTTGCCGACAGGGCGGCGGCCTGCATCCACGGGTCGTCGATGTTGGCGAAAAGCAGCTGGTTGCGGAGCTGGCCCGCCTCAGGCGAGTCGATCTCCCCGAGGGTACAGAGCCACTGGAAGCGCACCCGCCCGTTCGGATCGTCGCGCAGCGCCAGCAGTTCGCCATGCAGCGCAGGATTCCCGGCCAGCAGGGGTTCCGCGAGGATCAAGGCGTTCTCCCGGATGCCGGGGACTTCGTCGCGCAGCAAGTCGCCGACGACCTCCGGGGTCAGCGCGCCGAGGCCCTCCAGCGTCCACGCGGCGTGGGGGCGGGCGTAGGGGCGTTCGTCGTCGGTCGCCACGTTCGCCAAGGATTTGAGGAGGGAAGGCGGAGCCTCCTCGCGGTAGCGGTCGAGGAGGAGGCGCTGGGCGTTGCGCCGATGCCAGATATTCGCATGGCCGAGGAGATCGACGAGCTCCGGCGTGGACGCGGCTTCCAGCCCGGTGCCCTGCATCCAGGTCGCGGGGGCGGTGCCCTTCGGAGTGATGCGGTAGAGGCGTCCCTGGTCGATACCGTCGCGCACGGAGGACGACTCCGCCACCTCCTTCGCCATCCATTCCGGATGCTCGATGATGCGGCGGTAGTAGTCGACCACGTAGAGCGCCCCGTCGGGACCGATGTAGTGGTTCACCGGACGGAACCAAGCGTCGCGCGAGGCGAGGAACTCCTTCTTCTCATCGAGGCGGGAGGCGCTGAAGGTGGCGCCCTGCTCCTCCACGATCTCCGCATGGACGAGGTTGCCGACCGGCTCGGCCACGAAGTGGACCCGGTCGAAGGGGGCGGGGAACAAGCCGCCCTGGTAGAAGACGTTTCCGCAGGCGGAGGTGAAGACCCCCACGCTCGTCAGCATCTGGTGCTCGGGCTTTTCGGTGATGGGGAAGACCTCAGCGGCGTCTCCGTGCTTCGCGACGGAGGCCACGGCGCCGGGAATGAGCAGGGCCGGGTTCCGGTCCAGGTAACGCGCTTGGATCACCTCGTGGAAGATGTGGCGGGCGTTGCTGACGAGCAGATGGCGTCCCCACGGGTCGGTCGTGTGGCCGAACTGCGTCGAACTGGAGAGCGCCTCCAGCCGCTGCTCGTCCGGGCGCAGGCGCACGCGGCGGCCGTTCGCGTTGCGGGCGAGCCGGGGGGCGGCGGGGTCGCCGGGGAAACACACCTCGTCGCCGGGATCGCCGAATTCCTCGACATAGATGCGCGGGGTCGTGGCTGGCTCGTTCGCCAAGTAGATCCAGTTGTCCAAGCCGAGCATGGGGCTGTTGACGATGTGCTGGGGGTTCGAGAGGGCGAAGCCCGTCAGCATCACCTCGCGTCGGTCCGCGACGCCGTCGCCGTCCGTGTCTTCGAGATACCACAAATCCGGCGCGTCGGTGACGAGGATGCCCTGCTTCCAGCGCATCACGCCGTTGGGGAAGCGGAGCCCGTCGGCGAAGACGGTGCTCTGGTCGAGCCTTCCGTCGCCGTCGCTGTCCGTCAGCAGCTTCACGACCCCGGTGCGGTCCTTGTCGAGTGGGTAGCCGTGCATCTGCACGACGTAGAGGCGGCCCTGCTCGTCGATCTCCATGGCGACAGGATCGGCGATGAGCGGTTCGGCGGCCATCAGTTCGATCTGGAATCCCTCGGCAAGCTGGAAGGAAGCGAGGGCTTCCTCGGGAGGAAGGCCGCGGCTTGTCCCTTCCTCCGCATGGACGGCGGCGAGCCAACCGGACAAGGCGAGCGACAGGACGGGAAAGAGACGAAAAGGGATGGGGAACAGGCGGTTCACAGGGTAGGTTTTACCAAAAGCTGGGGCAGTCGGCAATGACGCGAAGCAGTGACGGCGATGTTCGGGAGGTTGGACAAAGCGGCTCTCGGGCGAGGCGGGGCGGCTGGTTGCTGGGAATTTCCCTTTCGGCCCTTCCTCCATCTTCCCTCTGGATGCTTTGGGTCGGAAGTGGTTCGAATGCGACCCATTTTGTCGCATCATGGGATAGGTTCTTCCTATGACCGCAAAACCGCTTTCTATTTCCCGCTTTCGTTCGGCCTACACCCGCCAGATCGCTCTCTGGATTCTGCGTGCCTTTGCCTCGGGCGCTGCCCGGCGCAAATTCTTCTCCAGATCTGGATTCGGCGACGCCGATGTCGTCGAATACCTCGGGCTTCCGGAAGACGAATCGAAACCCGGACCCGTCGGCTCGATTCTCGACGGCCTGCGGCTCGGATTGGAGTCCACCGAGCAGCCCGTCGGGCTGCCTCCGAGAGCGCGGCGAAATCTCGAACGCTTCGCGGATTCCCTCTCGCTGAACCCGGCGGAACGCTGTGTGCTGGCCTTTTTCGTCTGCCTCAAGACCGATCCCATTCTGGAAAACGCGTGGAGCCTCCTCGAAGATCTGCCGCAACGGAATCCGGGCAGGTTCCTCTCCCGTGTGCTGGGACTGACGGACGCTGCTGTGAATCGCGCTCTCGATCAGGAAGGCACCTTGCGGCGCTGCAGGATTCTCGAAAAAAGCGACCGCTGCCGCAGGGAAGAACAGTTCTCGTTCGCCTCCGAAGCCGTCGCCGCCCATCTGTTGACGGAGCGGTACGATTCCGTGAAAATCCTCAAGGAATTCCGCATCCGTCCGGCACCCCCGCCGGAAATGGAGCTGGGCAGCTACGATCATTTGGGGGAGCCGCTCGGGTTGCTCCTCGGCTATCTGAGCCGGGCGGTGGCGGAGCGGCGTCGCGGGGTCAACCTCCTTCTCCACGGCGTTCCCGGCACGGGGAAGACGCAGCTTGCCCGGGTCTTGGGAAAGGCTCTCGCCTTGCCCGTGTACGAAATCGAGACTTCGTTGGGGGCGGGGCGGAAGTTCGGAGCCGCAGAACAGTTCGGAGCGGCAGAACGCTTGGAAAGTCTCGATTTCGCCGACATGACGCTTTCGAGCCGTCCCGCCCTCCTTGTTTTCGACGAAGCCGAGGATGTCTTTTCCTCTTCGATCCTCGCGCGCTCCGTCGCGGAGACCCACAAGGGTTGGTTCAACGCGATGCTGGAACGCAACCACTGGCCCGCGATCTGGATTTCGAACCGGATCCATGGACTCGATCCCGCCTTCGTGCGCCGTTTCGACATGGTCTTGGAGATTCCGGTGCCGCCGAGGTCGGAGCGCCACCGCCTCGTCGCCGAGACCGTTGGCGATCTCGCGGGAGCGGAATTGGCCGAGCGGATCGCCGGTACCAAAACCATCGCGCCGGCCGTGTTGGCGAGGGCGGCGAAGGTTGTCCGCACAGCGGGAGGAGCGCTTCCCCTCCCGAAGCGCGAAGCCGCTCTCGTCCGGCTCCTCGGCGACACGCTGAAGGCCCAAGGCCATCCCGATCCTTTCCAAAGCGCATCGCCCTTCGCCGCGTGCGGTAGCTACGATCCGGCTTTTCTCAACACGCAATGCGATCTGGCCGAGATCACCCGGCGGCTCCGGACGGTCGAAGGCGCTCGCCTCTGTCTCCACGGACCTCCGGGAACTGGCAAGACCGCCTTCGGCCATTGGCTCGCGGCGGAACTGGACCGCCCTCTTCTCACGAAGCGCGCCTCGGAGTTGCTCGGTCCCTATGTCGGGCAGACCGAGGTGCTGATCGGCGAAGCTTTCGAGGAGGCGGTGCGGGACGGAGCCATCCTTCTTCTCGACGAGATCGATTCCTTCCTCGCGAATCGCGAATACGCCCGCCGGTCTTGGGAAATCACCTGCGTGAACGAGATGCTCACCCGGATCGAGTCCTTTCCCGGCATCCTTGTCGCCTCGACCAACCGGCTCGAAGCACTCGATCCGGCGAGCCTGCGGCGCTTCGACCTGAAGGTGCCTTTCGATTACCTGCGGGGCGATCAGGTCGAGTCGCTCCTCGCGGCCCAATGCCGTCATCTCGGTCTCGGTGCTCCCGGTTCGACGGTGCGGGCGAGGGCGAAGCGGCTGGCGACCTGCACTCCCGGAGATTTCGCCGCCGTGGCCCGGCGGCATCGCTTCGCCCCTTGCGCCGGACCGGGGGAATTGCTGGAAGCCGTCGCCGGGGAAATCGTTCACCGCACCGCGCTGCGCCCCGCGATTGGCTTTGCTTGACGCTTTCTGCTATGCTCGTTTCGTCTGAAACCATGCCCTGCGCCGACAAAGAATCGACCCTCGCCCGCCAATGGGAGATGATGCGCCTGATCCCGCCGCGTCCTCCCGGAAGGACGGCTGGTGATCTGCGGGCGGCTCTGGCAGAGGCGGGACATGCCGTGACGAAACGCACGGTGGAGCGCGATCTCGCCGACCTCTCCGGCATCTTCCCCTTGCGTTGCAACGCGGTCTCGAAGCCCTACGGCTGGCATTGGGAAGCGGGGGCGCGGCTCGATATTCCAGGAATGGACCTGACCGAAGCCTTCAGCCTTGGGCTTCTCGAAGAAGTGCTGCGTTCGCTCGTGCCGGATTCCTTCACGCAGGGGTTGGAGCAACGCTTCCGCCTCGCCCGGGAAAAACTGGCCCACCTCCCCGGCAATCCCAAGGCCCGCTGGAGCGAGCTGGTCCGCTACCAGCCGCCGGGGCCCGCCTTCCTGCCGCCGACGGTCGTGCCCGGAATCCTCCGCGAAGTGCAGGACGGTCTCTTGCAGGGGCGGCGTTTGCGGGCGAGCTACCGGGCGGCGGGAAAGGACGAAGCGAGAGAAGTCGAGCTGCATCCGCTGGCCTTGTTGCAGCAGGGGGTACGCTCCTATCTCATCGCGGCGGCGTTGGGTCGCGACAAGCCCTTGGCCTACGCCCTGCACCGATTCGAGTGGGTCGAGGCAATGCCCGAGCAGGCGAAACGTCCCGCAGGATTCACCCTCGACCGCTTCCTGCAGCGGGGCGGCGGACAATTCGCGGAAGGCGGGGCGATCGTCCTGAAAGCGCGCGTATCCGAGGAACTCGCACGCTTGCTCGAAGAGACGCCTTTGTCCGGGGATCAGCGCATCGCCAAAGGGAAAAACGGATGCAGCCTCGTCGCGACGGTGTTCGATTCGTGGCAATTGCGGTTTTGGATACTCTCGCAAGGGGCGGCGATCACGGTGACGCAACCGGCTTCGCTGCGGAAGGAGATCGTGGAAAGGATCGAGGAGATGAGGGAAGGGTATCGGAGCGGATTGCGATGATGAAAAATCATTTGAGACAACAGATTGATGAACAATAAAATGATAACGAAACAAACAAAAATCGCATGATCACATTCAACGAAGAAGATTTCAAAGGGAGTCGCCTGCGCTGCCTCCAGATCACGAGCCAGCCGCCGGAGCGGGTGCGGAGCTTTCTCAATGCGTTGGTTTCCCCTTATGCCGAGGTGATGGGGGGTGATACTTGTTGGTCGCCGGGAGGTTTTCTGCAACCTGCGGAGACCAAGCTGGTCGATGACAATCAGTTCCTTGATGGCGAACGAAGAGAGGAACTGAAGAAATGGTGGTTAGCTGTTCAGAGGGGAAACATGCCGAATTGGGATCTGATTAGTCGATGCGATATCGGAGGTGGAGCGGGTCTTCTTTTAGTCGAGGCCAAGGCGCACGAAGACGAGTTCAAATGCGATAAGACAGGAGCAAAGGACGAAAACCGTGACAGCATCATCAGAGCGATACGGGAAGCGAATCAAGAATTGAACGGGGAACTTCCTGGATTCCATATTTCAGCAGATGCTTTCTACCAGTTGAGCAATCGATTCGCTTTTGGCTGGAAACTAGCCAAGATGGGAATTCCGACTGTTCTTGTCTATCTGGGATTCCTTGATGCCGAGGAAATGGCACCTAACAAGCTGCTTCGCACCCCCGAGCAGTGGGAACGGTTGATCAAGGAAAAGGCTGCCGACTGTATTCCCCCAGAGGCGTGGAGCCGCAGATTTGTGGATGGGAAGTTCACCGCTCTCATCCGCAGCGCCCGTGTTGACATCTCCGCCGAAGTCGTCCAGTAGCCCTTCCGGGCTCACCTTGAGAAGTCCGCAATTCGTCAAGCGGACTTTTGGGAGGAAGGGAGTTTGCCGACAATATTTTTACAAAATGAAATATCAAACCTATCAACGCAACCATGCCATCATTCCCGGACGAGAAAAAGCATTGCATGATTTTCTCAACCAGTCCCATGAGGGAGTGAGACACAAATTGGAAAATGGATTCAGCTCGAATAGTGAAGACGCATTAACTTGGTCTTGCTTCGAGATCATAGATCACTTTCCGTTGAAAACGAAGATTTCGGTTCTCGACGAAATCATGGAAGATGCCTTCCAAGGGAAGGGCAATTTTAAATTTTCAGACTCTTCATATAAAGAGGACGAAATGAAGATTTTCATCGGAAAGCAATATACAGGACGGCAGACAGAAGAAATCACAGAAGTTGATGCAAGCATCGAATTTCCCGATAAATTAATTTTCGTCGAAGCGAATCTATACAGCTCCGTAAGCTTGGCTGATGTGAAAAAGAACAAGCGCTATGATCAAATTGCTAGGAAATTGCGAGTGGGTCTGGACAGTTGTTCAAACAAGGAATTCTATTTTATATTCTTGGATATTGCGCCAAATGAAATTTTAGTGAAAAGGGAGAGCAAGGACAACGTATTAAACCCGGGAAAAGGCGGGTTTTATGACAAGTGGAAAAGCGCATGGTTGTTCAATTACTACAAACGCGGGCGAAATAAAAGCTTGAAACCCTTGCGGGAAATCTTGACGGGAATAAAGGTGGAATCATTCGAGGCGGTTGCGAAAAATATGGGGTGGCTGACTTGGAGTGACCTTTATAAAAATATTCTTCGCGGCGTCTTGATGGATTCAAATCGAATGCCATAGGATTGAAGAAAAAGTATTCGTGGTATTATTAATGAGGCTCCCAAATCGTTCCGTGCCACAAGCAGGGCCGACATTCTTGTCGGCCGAGCGGTCCTCCGGCAGCCGGGCTTGCCGGGCGACAAGAATGTCGCCCCTCCTTGTGCTTCCCGCTGGGATGAACCTATTTGGGTGCCATTGTCTGGAATAGCGAAACAACCGCAATGATCCAATATTCTGAAGAACGAAGCGGCCAAGGCGATTCCTCCGGTCGCCCGGCCTTGATTTCCGCCGATGTGACTTCGAAGATCGCGGGGTTCAAGGTTCCGTCCGAGTTCTATTTCGTCCTGAGCGAACCGGCGCCGCTCGCCGGGATGGTCCTGCCCCGTCCGCCGGGGCCGGATTGGGAGGGTTTACGCACCTTGGGATTCCGGTGGGTGGTTTGCCTCTGTTCCGACTATCCGGGCTACGATCCGGCTCCGCTTGAGCATCTTGCCAAGGTGGAACTGACGGATCTTGTGGATGGGGGAGAACCCGGGAACCCCCAGATGGAGGAGAAAGGCATTCGCATCCTCGGAAAGATGGTGTACGAGAAGCTACTCGCTGGCGAGGGGGTGATCGTCCATTGCGTCGGAGGCCGCGGACGCACCGGAACTGTGCTCGGTACGATCCTGAGGAAGTTCGGATACTCAGCCGACGAAGCCGTGGACTTTCTCGCGGCATTGCATCGAGCCCGAGGCAGACCGGGGTGGCCCGAGGCACCTTGGCAGCAGGGGGTGGTGGAGAGGGTTTCCTGACTCTCTTGGAACTGTTAGGAATTTTCTTTACCCCTTCCATCCCTTCCACCAGAGGCCCAGGGTCGAGGGCGGCGCCATCCCGACAAATCACCCTCCGGCTCCGTCGGGCTTTTCCACGCCTTGCTTCAAGAGAGGGATTCCATGGCGACGCTCATTTTATTTTGGAAGGAATGGCAAGGGGGATTTTCGGGAGGGGCGTCTTTGGCGGAACCCGCCCGACCTTGGCCCGTTCCAGCAAAGTTGAGGGGCGGAAATCTGTAGCCGGGGTCATTGACCCCGGTCGAGCGTCGTTTGGCCATCCGATCCGGCCTCACTGAGGCCGGCTACAGCCTTGTCTCTACCGCCGCTCCACCACGCGCAATTCCCCGCCGCTTTTCGCGATGTGCCGCTCCGGTAGCACGCCTTGCCACGAGGTCAGCG
>ERZ761602.430-NODE-430-length-92254-cov-6.583835_pt1 | contig 92254 bp, 83 predicted proteins | sample MGYA00512165_ERZ761602 | MGnify/ENA primary metagenome ERZ761602 (study PRJEB28899, sample SAMN02445085) | bioreactor sludge metagenome | biome: EBPR sludge; isolation source: Thorneside wastewater treatment plant | place: Australia: Brisbane, Thorneside Wastewater...
GACGTTAGCCCGGACCGAGGTACGATAGGGCGCTCACGGGAGGTTTTCATGCGCGCCCTTCATCTGCTCCTGGCCGTGATGCTGCTCGCGGCCGCCGCGTCACACAGCGCCGCCAAGGACGAAGCCAAGCCCGAGCCCCGCAAGACCAGCAAGGCTGACCAGCGCAAGCTCGACAAAGAGCGTAAAGAACTGCTCAAGGCCCGTGACCAGCGCGCCAAGACCAACGCCAAGGCCAACGCGGCCCTGGGCAAGAAGCTGGAAGCCCTCATGGAGGGTTGGAAGGACAAGGGCTTTTCAGGCGCCATTCTCGTTGCCAAGGACGGCCAGCCCCTCATCAAGAAGGGCTACGGCATGGCCGACCGCGAGGCCAAACGTGCCAACGCGCCGGACACCCTCTATGACATCGGCTCGGTCACCAAGTTGTTCACGGCCGCGGGCGTGCTCAGGCTTGAGCAGGATGGCAAGCTGCGCCTCAGCGACACCCTGGGCAGGTTCTTCTCCTTCGCGCCCGCCGACAAAAAGGAGATCACTGTCGAACAACTCCTCAGCCACACCAGCGGCCTCTCGCGCATGTACGAGGACCAGCACATAGACGTTCTCAGCCGCGACAAAACCGTCAAGGGCCTGCTCTCGATTCCGCTCTCCGCCAAGCCCGGCGAGCGCTTCGAATACAGCAACACGAACTACTACCTCGCGGGGGCCATCATCGAGGTCGTGTCCGGCGAGAGCTACGAGAGCTACATGCAGCGTCAGATTCTCGAACCCGCAGGCATGAAGGACAGCGCCTTCTGCTCCAGCGAGCGCCTCGACGACAAGCGCAGCGCCATGCGCTACGAAGACAACCAGAACCGCGGCAGCGTGAGTGACTGGCCCTTTACGTGGGGGCAGCGCGGCTGCGGCTACCTCGTGAGTACTGTCGAGGATATGTGGAGGTTCAGCGAGGCCGTTGACTTCGGCGACTTTCTGGACGCGCAGGCCAAGCAGCATTGGTTCAAGGTGCGACAGGACGACTATGCCCTGGGCTGGCTGTGCAAGGAAGTGGAAGGCCTGCGCATGCAATACCACGGCGGCGCCGCGCCCGGGGCCCGGGCCTACCTGGCCCGCTTTCCGGACAAAGACGCCATGTACGTTTTCTTCTTCAACGTGAGCGAGCAGGGCAAGGCGCCGGAGTTCCAGCTCGCCGCGGACATCGAAGCCCTGCTTCGCGCCGCCGAGTGAAATGCGCGAAAAATTTTTCAAAAATTACCGCTCGCATGACAAGGGCGTGACACGGGGGGGGGGTAGACTTCCGCCAGATCCCGAATCGAGGGCATCATGGCACAGCTTGCCAACGCCGATCTTCTGACCCTGCGCGACCTTTGGCCCTGGCTGGTTGAGAACTTCCCCTGGAAGATCCAGATCGCCCATCACTGGCCATTCATGGGAATCGATGGCGGGTTTCTCCGCGTGGCGCGCACCGCGCGATTCGACCAAACAGACCTCGCCAATCTCAACTCAGAGTGCGGCCCCGTCACCGATCGCACCAGCCAGCCGACAGATCCTGAAGTCGTCTTCGGATTGGCCAATATCATCACGCGTTACTCCGTCTGCTTTGACGACCAGGACAAATTCAGCAACCCCAACAACCTGGACCGCACGGAATACGTGCTGGCCGTCCAGCGGCTGGTCTACCGCTACTTCCGGCAACTGGGGCTTGGCGCCACCGGTTCCTTCAACTTTCCATCTCTACAGGACGTTGTCGGCACCGGACAGACCATCGACATGGGCGGCGCGGCTTTGACCTTTGCCGCGCTGGACCAGGCCTACCATTTGATCAGCGAAAACAACGGCCGCCCCAATGCCATCATGTCCAACAGCCGCGCCTTGCGCACCTATCGCAACCTGTTCGTCGCGACGCACGGCATTGAGCCGCCGACCGTGACGGAAACCTGGACCGACCCCGTCAAAGGCAGAGTCTCGGCCCCCATCACCTGCTTCAATGGCACACCCTGGTACATCAACGACCTGATTGACGACCAGGCCGGCGCGCGCGGCATCGTGTTCTTCATGGTGCTGGGCGACGACAGGGGTCCCGGGCACTTCCGCGGGATTTCAGGCATCGTTCCCAGGGGGCGCGAACGTAACATGTTCATCAAGCGGCAGGTCGATGGCGTAGTGGGCGACATCGTGGTGCCTTCGCAGCAGGTGTTGGTGCCGGACGTTCCGACGACCATCACCGTCAACGGGGCGACCATCACGCCGAGCCTGAACGCGGTGACCACGAACTGGGTGAGCTGGCCTTGCGGCATGGCGATGGGCGCGCAGGGCTCCCTGAGCATTCTCAAAGGCTTCAGCCTCGTCGCCAACCTGGCGACCACGTAGCGGGGAGTCCCCGACGCCAGGCGCGCCGGACGGATTGTCCCGTCGCAGGGGCGCGGCAAGCCGCGACCGGGCAAAGGCGGGTCTGCGGATTTCGGGTTTTGGTTGAAACTTCCCTTGACCGGACCGTTGAATCAAGGAGTGCCCATGGCAAACGGCGAAAATTGCCCCGGCTGCGCCGACAAAGCCGCGCCCATCAGCGGCGGCAACCGCCTCGTGGCCTTCAAGCCCCTGGGCGAACGCGGCCCCACCGTCTACCGCGACATGACCGGCATCGCCCCCGAACATATGGTGCGCCTGAACGGTTTCCATGCGGCGATTCAATCCGCCGAAGTTGATTCCGAACGCTCTTCGGTATTAACTGGCCTTCTTGGTACTGTAGCGCCATCGGTCTATAATCGTAATTCGACTATTCAAGAACACACCGGGTTTGGTTGCATCGAATTTGCCGGTAGTCCCCCTTTCACCGAAGATATCCCCAAGGCGCTATTCGATCCCGCATCTGTTGGACCGCCCGGTCCAACATACGGCGACGCCCAACCTCTGAAGCGCACTGGCATCAAGGGCTCTCGCACATTCCCCGTAAGCGATACAGTCAATCCACCCCAACAAGGCGAGGCAGGTGCCGAAAGTTGCACATGGAAGCGGAGCTATGCGGGGCATGTGTCACTTCGCAAGTCCATCAGTATGGATGTGTGGTGGACTTACGAGTGGACTTTCGGCCGTGATTTTTCCAAGCAAAGCACTGCTTTGGCAGACTCGACGCAAGAGACAGTTCTTGGCGAGCAGGTAGAAAAATCCAATGTATCCGCTCAAGCGTGGTGGAACTCATTGGTGGCGTCAGGCTATCTGCCTCCCAGCGACAAGTCCATGCCTGGCAGCAGCGTCGACTGGGGTGATATTATCTTTGAAATGGAGCAGAGTGTCCAGTTTGACCGCAGTCGTCCCAATCCATGTTCCCCGCCATGCCCCAACAGAAGGGTGGAACTCGTCGACTACAGTTTTTCGCACACTGTATGGCATAGAAACATTTTGCCCTTGTCCGGCAAGTGGTCCTATTTGTTACGCCGGTCGCCGGATGGAACCCATGAATTAGTGCTTTTCCGCTCGGTCGGCAAGCGCGTAATTCTGCAACCAGAACTTCATTTTGATGTCACGTACAACTTGTGGTGCGAGTAGCATGTTGCGCCTGCTATGTCTCCTGATTCTCTGGTTCGTGGCCGCTCACGGAACACCTTGCGGCGCGGCCACCATTGAAACGCCCGATCCCACGGTTCCCCGCGACGTCGCCCCCATCGTCGTGCCCGCGTGGAAATCCTTCGAAATCCCGGACAACGGCGTTTTCGTTCGCTGGCACGGCGTCACCGACGACGATTGTGCGCGGCTGGCCGGGATTCGCACGCTGCGCTACCTGGACCTTTCGTCAAGCCCCCTGCTGTCCGACAGGGGCTTGTCCAGACTTGCCGCGCTTCAGCTTGAGGGCCTGAACCTGTCGAACACGGCCGTCGGCGCGGAGGGTCTGGAGTCGCTGCGCACGATGTCCAGCCTGCGCCATTTGAATGTTTCCGGACGCTTGAAGTGGTCCGGCAGGGCTGTGCTGGCCCTGTGCAAACTTGAGCGCCTGACTTCGCTGCATATCACCTGGGACTGGCTCACCAGCGAGCAGGCCGCCTTGCTCGTTGCTTTGCCCGCCCTGGAGCACCTGAGCCTCTGGACGGTTTGCGAGTTGAGCGGGCCCTTGGCCTCGGCGTTGCAGGACGCCAAACAGTTGCGCCTGCTTGATCTATCTGGCTGCAGGCAGATCAGGAGTGAGGTCTTTGACGCCCTGGCGCACTGCCACAAACTGGAACACCTTTCGCTGACCAACTGCGTGGGTCCGGGTGATGATGTCGCCGGCCGTCTGGCGGCACTGCCGCGCCTGCGGGTACTTTCGCTGGCGGGTTTCGAGTCGCTCTCGGCGACGGGCATTGACGCCATTGGCAGGCTCACTTCGCTTGAGGAACTGGACGTGGGAGTCAGCGGCGGGACGGACGAAGCCCGCTCACTGAACCTCGGCTCTCTCAAGAACCTGAAGCGGCTCAAGCTCCTGTCTATGTCGGGTCGTATCTTCACATCAGGGAGCCCGGCCTCAATCTTCACGCAGTTCAGGGACCTCAGGATTCTGAGTTTGAGCCATTGCAAGCCCGTGACGGACGAAGTCCTGAAAGCTGTCAGCGTCCTGCGATCCCTTGAGCGGCTCCATCTCGCCCAATGCGGCGAAGTCACCGATGAGGGCGTAAGCTCACTATCCGCCTGCAAGGCCCTGAATGCGCTGACCTTGCGCGACTGCCCCCGCATTGGCGACGCCGCCATCGTGCCCCTGTGCCGCGCTTGTCCTTTGCGGGTGTTGTCGCTGAGTGGATGCGTGGGCGTAACCGATCGAGGCCTTGAGGCGATTGCGAAATGCCGCGGCCTCACCAACCTCGGCCTCGATGGCCTTGCATCGGTCACTGGCAAGGCGCTCAGGGCGCTCCACGAACTCACCGACCTCACCGGCTTGTCGCTCGCAGGCACAGCCCTTGATGATGCCGGCCTTCAATTGCTGGGCAAACTTCCGAAGCTGAAAACGCTGATTCTCTCCGGTTGCCTGAAGGTCACCGATGAGGGGCTGGTGGGGCTTTCGAACTGCGCGACGCTTCGGCACCTTCAACTGGACGGTTGCAGGGCGCTGTCGGACGAGGCCAGGAAGTGGCTCAAAACGAAGCTGCCCCATTGCCACATCTCTGATTGACGCGAGCGCGCCGCCGCCCGTGATGTCCGACCGCGACGGCGGCGGCATCAGCGGGCGCGGCGGCGCTTTGGGCGCGGGGCAAAGGCCGGGCCTGAGCCGATGCCCGCGGGGCGCCTTGGGTTGTCGTCCTCCCAGTCTTCTTCGTGGCCCGGTGGCACCAGTGCCTGGGGGCCTTTGCCGATGAGGTCCTTGCGTCCCGCTTCGCGCAGCGCCTTGCGCACGCGGCCCTGGAACTCCGGGCGCCTGAACTGCATCAGCGCGCGCTGCCGCCGCTTCTCGCGCATGGTGGTCGGCGTGTAGACGAACTGCATGGTCTCGGGGTCATAGCCGGAATAGAACATCGCTGTAGCCGGCGTCATGGGCGTAGGAATGAAGTCCTGCACCTGCTCAGGGCTCCAGCCGCTCTTCTTGAAATACTCGGCGAGCGCGATCTGCTCTTCCATGGTGCAGCCGGGGTGGCTGCTGACAAAGTACGCCACGAGATACTGCTCTTTGCCCACGCGCTTGCTGGCCTCCACAAAGCGCTGCTTGAAGATCTCGTACTTCGCAAAGCCGGGTTTCCTCATGCGCGCCAGCACCTGATCACTGGTGTGTTCGGGTGCAACTTTCAGATGGCCTGAAGTGTGATGGGCCGCCAGGTTCTCAATGTACTGGTCGCTGCAGCCCTTGGTCGTTTTCTCATCGATCAGCATGTCGTAACGGATGCCGCTTGCTATGAACGCTTTTTTCACGCCGGGTACAGCGCGCACGCGGCTTAGCATTTCCACTTGCTTGTCGAGATGCTGGCGCAGGGCGGGGCAGGGGTCCGGCAGCAGGCAATCGCGCTCTTTGCAGGCGCCCAGAGTCTGCTGCACGCTGCAATAGTTGCCGTACATGTTGGCCGTCGGCCCGCCGACATCCGAAATGTATCCCTTGAAGCTGGGCATGTGGGTGATCGCCGCAGCTTCTTTCTCGATGCTCTCGATGCTTCTGCTGGAAATCGTGCGACCCTGGTGCATCCAGATAGCGCAGAACGTGCACGAACCCATGCAGCCGCGGTGCGTCACGATCGTGTGCTGCGTGGTCAGCCATGCGGGCACGCCGCCTTGGGCCTCGTAGTCGGGGTGCGGCATGCGTGTGTAGGGCAGGTCGTACCAGCGGTCGAGCTCGGCCTCGCTTTGCAGGCGCGCGGGCGGCAGTTGAATCACGTGCAGCGCACCGGTGGGCTGAACAACGGGCCGGCCGCGCACGGGATCCTGCTCGTCGTAAAGCTGTTTGAACGTGATCGCGTAGTTTTTGCGGTAGGCCGGAACTTCCTGGGGCCCGCCGGTCTGGCGTTCTTGAACGTGCTCGGGCGACCCATGGCTCGCCCCTGTGGAATCTCGCGGTGGCAACAGCATTTCATAGGGCATCGTGAACTGCGCCTTGCCGAAGCGTTCGATGAAGCCGGGCGCATCAAGGAACGACACGTCTTTGCGCACGATGGCCGTGCCGCGCACGTCGTTGATCTCGTGGATTTTCTCGCCCGCGTTGAGGCGGTGCGCAACTTCTACAATCTGGGTTTCGCCCATGCCAAAGACCAGCATGTCCGCGTTGCTATCGAGCAGGATGCTGCGGCGCACACGGTCGTCCCAGTAATCGTAGTGCGCAAAGCGGCGTTGGCTGGCTTCCATGCCGCCAATGATGATCGGCGCTTTGCCAAAGGCGCGGCGGATCAGGTTGCAATAGACAATCGTCGCGCGCTGGGGCCGTGCGTCGGCCTTGCCGCCCGGCGAATAGGGGTCATCGCTGCGCGGCAACTTGTGCGCCGTATAGGCGTTGAGCATGGAATCCAGGTTGCCCGCCCCCACCAGGAATCCCAAACGCGGTGCGCCCAGCCGTTTGATGTCGTCGAAGTTGCGCCAATCAGGTTGCGCAATGATGCCCACCTTGAAACCGGCCCATTCGAGCACGCGCGAAATCACGCCGTTGGCGAAACTGGGATGGTCCACATAGGCGTCGCCGGTGACAAGGATGAAGTCGCACTGCGCCCAGCCTCGTGCGGCCATGTCGGCTTGCGATGTCGGCAGGAACTTTGAACGATCAAACCTGTGGGTATCAGGCTTCGTGTTGCCGGAATCGGGCACTGCATGGCGACTAGCTGGTGCCTGAAACCCGCCACCTGATGCCTGACCTTTTGCGTAGTACTCCGCCGCAAGCTTGGCTGCGTACTCCTGTGCACGCGCCGCCTTGGCCTCGAGATCGGTTTCACCGGCGTTGTTGAGTGCCTTGCGCGAAGCCAGCAACTTTTCGAGGTCGGCGTATTCAACTCCCGGCGATTGCTCGCTGGCGCTGGCCTGCGCGTAGGCTACGGGCTCGCCTTTGCTGGCGCGCAGGCGTTCGCGTTCTTCCGCAAGCCATTTGGCATTGAGCGCGGCTTGTTCAGCGCGGCGTTCAGGCGGCACCGCGTGGCCATCGGGCGTGAGCTGGCCTTGCAGAAGCTCGGCGTCATCAACGTGGCCGCCGCGCTCAAGGCGGTCAAAGGGCTTGCCGACCTGGGGCTTGTAGGCGCCGGGGGTGTGGTCGCCGGCGTGCAGCTGGAGATTGGAGTGAAGTCTGGACGCAGAGGCGCCGGGGGCGTCTTTCATGTCTCTCTCGGGGCTCAAGCCCTTCTGTAGCGGCACTGCGGGAATACCCGCCGCCGCTGGACCGACCCGCCGCCGCGATGGCTACAGCGGGCCATTTATGGCGTGCAAGTTTAGCGAAGCGGGCGATAATCACAAGCACAGGAGACAGTCATGGGCGACGACAAGAAGAAGGGCGGCATAGGCTTGGTGAAACTGCTGGTGTACGGCGTGCTGCTGATTGCGGCCTGCGGGGGCGGCCTGTTCATCTATGGCAGCTCGATTCCGGAAGAGCACCTGGCGTCGAGCAGCATTGAGGTCGACCGTTGGCCCCTGGAGTGCTACGACCTGGTGGCCGACGCGCAAAATCTGCCCAAATGGGCCTCCAGCGTAAAGGAGGTCCGCGACTTCAAGAAGGATGGCGACAAGCTGACCTACACGCAGGTCGTCAGCGGCAACATGGAGCTGATCACGACCCAGACCAATGGTTTTCGCCCCAATGAGATCACGATTGAGGTGCGCGAGGCCAACGACAAGTTCAGCGGCAAGTGGGCTTTCAAGTTCACCCCCATCAAGGATGGCAAGGGAACCAAGGTCACGTTGACGGAGATGGGCAAAACGCCCAACCCGCTGATGCGCGCCATCGGCAGCTTCATGATGAACCCTGAGGACACCATCAAGCAATACCTGCAGGACCTCAAGAAGCAGGCCGAGAGCAAAAAGCCGACGTCGTAACACCGGAGCTGGACAGATGTGCGGCAAAGTTCCATGGATGGTTTTCTTGAGGGCCGGGAAGCCGGTGTGTCCTGCTGTCTGCGCAATTCTCTTGGGGGTTGCCTTGGCAGGCTGTGATTGCCACCAAGAGTCCAAGAAGAACCGTGAGTATTTCTCACCACCACGGACGTCGCACAACCCTCTATCAGACGAACCCAGATGGGGGCCTCGCTCCAAAGAGGAACGTGACCAAATGGTTCAGAGGCTGGAGGCCATTGGAGATGCTTTCACGAAGGCCAAGGACGCCAAAGATGAATCAGTGGCCATTGACAGGTTGATAGAGCTGTGCCACGCCAGTTGGCAAACGAATCGCCTATGTTTCGGACTTCCACTTCGTGACCACAAAGATCAATACATCAGCCCGGAGGCCGCATACCGTTGGACAACTCTTCCGCCTGACGGTTTGTTCGCAACCTTTCAAATTGGCTGGGCGAACAACGGCTGTGTCGAAGACCTGATGGAGTTTCGCCACCGATTGATCTCTATTGCGAACCTCCGCGACCTGATCGACGGGCAGTTCTAGATTCAACTTGCCTTTGGGAACGGTTGGCGCGGCAAACTCCTGCGACTCCTTGGCCGACGCTTCGCTTGCCGGGCGCAGACTGCGCCGAACTCCTTCGCGACTTCGCGTCGCCTTGCTACACTCCGCCGTCAGAGTGCGGGCTGGAAGCCCGCATCACCCCCTGAATCACGGATAACGCATGTTCGACAACATTGCCAAACGCTTTGGCGAAGTCTGGAGGAAGATCTCCGGCAACGCCGAGATTACTGAAGCCAACATCCAGGAAGCCGTACGCGCCATCCGCACCGCGCTACTGGAAGCCGACGTCAGTCTCAAGATCGCCAAGGACTTCACGGAGCGCGTCAGGGAAAAGGCCCTGGGCGAGCAGGTGCTCAAGGGCGTGCGCCCCGGCGAGCAGTTCGTCAAGATCGTTCATGACGAGCTGGTCAACATGATGTCGGCGCCCGAAACCGTCGACGACAAGGGCCGCGCCCGCCTCAACCTGCGCGGCGACCGCCCCACCGTCATCATGATGTGCGGCCTGCAGGGCTCGGGCAAAACCACGACCTGCGGCAAGCTGGCGCTCTACCTCAAGCGCGTGTTCAAGAAGAACCCCCTGCTCGTCGCCGCGGACCTGCAGCGCCCCGCTGCCGTGGACCAGCTTGAAGTCGTCGGTAAGGGCATCCAGGTGCCCGTGTTCGCGGACCGGGCCAGCAACCCCGTTAAGGTCTGCAATGACGCCCTGGCCCACGCGAAGAAGAACGGCCACGACGTCGTGATTCTCGACACTGCGGGCCGCCTGCACGTCGATGAAGACCTCATGAACGAGGTCAAGAAGATCTCCGATACGACGCACCCTGACGAGATCTTTTTCGTCTGCGACGGCATGACCGGCCAGGACGCCGTGAAGTCGGCCAAGGCCTTTGACGAAAAACTGCCGCTCACGGGCGCGATCCTCACCAAACTCGATGGCGACTCGCGCGGCGGCGCGGTCATGACCGTGCGCGCCATCACGGGCAAGCCCGTGCGCTTTGTGGGCGTGAGCGAAAAGGCTGACGGCCTCGAGGTCTTCCACGCCGATCGCGTGGCGGGCCGCATCCTGGGCATGGGCGACGTAGTCACCCTGGTTGAGAAGGCCCAGAAGGCAATCAACGAAGAACAGGCCATGGAGCTTGAACGCAAGCTCATGGAAGACGAGTTCACGCTGGAAGACTTCCTGGGGCAGATCAAGGCCATCAAGCAGATGGGTCCCATGAAGGACCTGCTGAAGATGATCCCCGGCGCGGCGGAGCTGCCCCTGGATCAGATCAACGAGAAAGGCCTCGATCACGTGGAGGCCATCATCAACTCGATGACACCCAAGGAGCGGCGCCTGCCCGACCAGCTCAACCCCAGCCGCAAGCGGCGCGTGGCAGCGGGAGCGGGGCGCAGCATCGAGGAATTGAACCGCCTGCTCAAAGCCTTTGAGCAGATGCGCAGCATGGTGCAGGGCCTGAAGAACCAGGGCATGATGGGCAAGGCCACGGCCTGGAAGCTGAGCCGCGACAAGAAGAAGATGCTGGCCGAGCAGGCCAAGTCTGCGGGCGGCAAGAAGCGCGCCAAGGCCAACCTGCGCCGTCCGGCGGCTGAGGACTTCGCGGACTTCCGCAACAAGTTCAAGGTGGACCTGTAGGAACCGTCCGAGATGGGGTGTTTCGCTGCAGGGAGGCCTCGGCCCGCGGGCACAGCTACAATCGGCGGCCGGCGCCCCCTCAGCCGAAACACGACCAGGGCAGCCCGTCACCGTCCCGTATCGCCTGTAACTCTGAAGCCGCCTACCAGGCCCTTGGGCAGGCGATGACCAATTCTGGCCCGCTGTTTGCATGATCCCCGCTGCGGGAGCCCTGTCGAGTAACATGGGTATCCGACAGGGCATTTGCGCTTTGGACGGTGTATATTGGTAGTGCGGACGGGGGGTCCCGCCCGCAGAGGCAAAGCCTGCGCTGCCGCCAATGGCCGCGCAGGCCCTGCCCCTACCAACCTACCCCGGTCTCCGTCCCCGTTGGCGCCCCAAACGCCAGGAGAGCAAAGCATGCGTAGAGGCTTCACGCTGGTCGAACTGATGGTGGTCATTGCGATTATCGGCCTGCTGGTCAGCGTTCTGGCCACGGCCACGCTGCCCAAAATGCGCAAGGCCAGCAGTGAGATGGACAAGATTCAGATGAAGGACTGCTTCGATGAGCTGACGCGGGCCTTCATCGACGAGGGCAACAAGAAGCGGATGCGCCTGGAAAGTATCCAGGACAAGAAGGGTCACGAGTTCTGGGAGGCCATGTTCCGGCACAAGATTCTCGGTCGTGACGTGCTGCGCCGCCTTGTCAGCAAGGGAGGCACCGATGCCGCGGCAGACTCACGCTGGCTGGACGACGAGAACGGCCGCCTCCCCTTTGACGCCTGCTCCTGGACAGCGCCGAGGGTTCGGAACTACTTCCAGGTTTTGAGCGCGCGAGGCAAGGAGAAGTCCGTCGTCTTCACGTTCAACAGCCGTAACTGGAACAACTACCCGGACCAGGGAGCGCTGGTGATGTGGTCCGGAGGCGAGGCTGAAGTGCCGGAGTACGTAACGCCGGAGCTTTTGAAGGACTGGGGATGGGACATTTCGCCCGAAGAATGGGGCAACCCCGTCTCCCTGTTTGGCACCAAGATGCCCTTTGACGGCACTTGGGATTAGGCTGGGGACCGGCCGGATGCCGCGTAGCACCGGCCACTGCATGGAGGATTTCCGGAGTACCCGCAGGGAGAGGGTCTTCTGCCTGCGGATCAGATGGAGTATCCGAAATGGTCGATCCCTGCTTGAAGTAGGTTCTCGCTTCGCTGGCGCGCTGGCGAGCTTCCAGTCGAGTGGGGATCGATCGTTTCTTGAGGGGCTTGCGCCCTTGCGCCTCCTCTCCTAGACTCGGGCTTCCCCCTGCAGGTTGTTGCGTAGAAAGCTGGAAGGGATCGGCTCTTTAGAGCCCCAATTCCCCTGTTTGCACCCTGCACTGAGGTCTCGATGCGCCCAATTTTCTTCTGCTCTGTCATCGCTCTGATGGCCCTGCTTTCCTGCGCCTGCGGCGATTACGCCAATTCCGTCAAGGGCGACATCAAGCCGCCCCAGGCCAACGGGCCCAACCCCAACAACCTGCCCAACCCCAATACTGTGCCCAAGCCGGGCGGAGGGTCAGGTTATGCCGTCAACCTCAGCCCCGTGCTTATCAGCGAGGTCCTCGTTAACCCCGATGCCTCCCAAGCCAACCAGTACGTCGAGCTTCTGAACAAGTCGCTTCTCAGCTCGGACATCGGCGGCTGGGTCATCACCGACGGCACATCCACATTCACCTTCCCCTTCGGCTTCCAGATTTCCGCGGGCAGCCGCGTGCTTGTGCAGTTAGGCGTCCATGGTTCGGCCACGGGCAACGTCCAGTTCGCCCCCAGCTTCAATGCCTTGGCCCTCAGTCAGGGTTCCGTGGCGCTGCTGCGCAGCGGCAACGAAGTCATTGATTTCGTCCAGTGGGGCGGCTCGCCCAACAGCTACGAGGGCGCGGCGGCATCCTACTTCGTGTGGCCCGCCGGAGACTTCCTGGCCGTGGCCCCCACCGGCGAGAGTTACAACTTCGTCGGAGGCACGGTGGGCTCTTCGGCCTGGGCTATCTCCCCAGCTACACCCGGTAACTAGACGGCCTTCTGGCGAAAGCGGCCCGGCACTGCCGGGCCGTTTGCGTTGGGGGGTTTGTTCAAAGTTCGCGCGGCAGTTTTGCCGAAACGGTCCTGCAGGCCCAGTGCCGCGGCTTGGCGTCGCGCCCGCGCCGAGGACCGACATGCAATACTCGCTGAGAAACGCCTACCTCATCAATGTACTCGCCCTTGTGGGCGTGGGCGTGGTGATGGTGTTCTCGTCCAGCGCGATCTCGGTGCTGCCCGGCGGCGAAGGCGACCCTTTCATCTTCATCAAGCGTCACCTGACATTCCTGGCTCTGGGCCTGAGCGCCATGGCGGTACTGGCCAGAACGGACTATCACCAGCTCGCTCGCTTCGCCAAGCCGCTTTACCTGCTGGGCCTTGTGCTGCTGGTGCTCACGCTGGTACCCGGCATCGGCACGTCGTTCAACGGCGCCTCGCGCTGGATTCGCTTTGGCGGCGTGGGCATCCAGCCCAGTGACTATGCCAAGTTCGCCCTGATTGTGGCCTGCGCCACCTTCGGCTCGGCCAACCGCGACATTGGAACCTTCAAGTCCGGCTTCATTCCGGCCTGCCTGTTCATTGGCGCCTACTCGGTGGTGTGCATGGCGCAGCCGGACCTCGGCACCAGCCTGTTCCTGGCGGCCATCGGCTTTCTCGTGCTGCTGGCCTCGGGCCTGCGCCTGAGGCATCTGGCGCTGGTGGCGTTGCTGGGCATGCCGCTGGCGGTGGGTGTCATGTTCGTGAAGTTCGACCACGTAAAGGACCGCGTCCTGACGTTCCTCAATCCCGAGAAGGATCCCCTGGGCAAGGGCCATCAGGTCAAACAGTCGCTGATCGCCATTGGCTCGGGTGGGCTTGAGGGCGAGGGCCTGGGGCAGAGCACGCAGAAGCTTTACTACCTGCCTGAGCAGGAGACGGACTTCATTTTCGCCGTGCTGGCCGAGGAGACGGGGTTTCTGGGCTCGGCCTTCACGCTGGCGCTTTTTGCTTCTCTCATGCTGCTGGGCATGCGGGTGTCTGCCCGCGCGCCGGACAAGCTGGGCAGCCTGATGGTCCTGGGCGTCACGGCATCCATCGGCATTCAGGCCTGCATGAACATTGCCGTGGTCACGGCCAGTGTGCCGACCAAAGGCATCGGACTTCCCTTCGTGAGCTTTGGCGGCAGCGGGTGCTTCTTTTACCTCTGTGCCGTGGGCGTGGCGTTGAGTGTGGCGCGCCAGGCTGTCAGCAGCGACAAGGCAGAGCAGTTGATGGCGCAGGAAACCCGGGCACAACGCGAGCAGGAGAGCCTGCGCGCCAGCGTCCGGGCGCGACGGCTGGTCGCCGCCGCCTGATTCACCTTTCCGGGAACGCGCAGGCCCGCAACGATTTGTTCGAAGGCGGGAGTGACGTTCCTCCATACGGCTGCCGCCGGTTGCGGGTCCGTCCGAATTGCCCGCAACCGCGGCAACGCCGACTTTCGCGCCCCTCGGGGCGGAGATCACCATGACACCCAAGATCGCACTGGCCGGCGGCGGCACCGGCGGGCACATCGCACCCGCGATTGCGCTGGCGGATGAAATTGCCGCGCGCTGGTCGAGCCAGAGCGTGCTCTTCCTCTGCAGCGGCAATGACCTCGAGCGCGAGATGATCGGAAAGGCCGGCTACCGCTTCGAGGCCCTGCCCATCGCGCGGCCCGGCTCCAGCCTGAAAAGCAAAACCAAGACCGTCTTCTCCATGCTCAGCGCCGTGCCCGCCGCGCGCCGCGCCCTGAAGAACTTCGGCGCCACGGGCCTGATTGGCGTGGGCGGCTACGCCTCTTTGCCCGGCGCCTTTGCCGCCAGCTGGATGCACATCCCCGTGGTGCTGCTGGAGGCCAACGCCGTCCCCGGCAAAGTCACCCGCACGGCCGCGCGCTGGGCGCGCGGCTGCTATGCCCACCTGCCCCTGACACGCAAACTCGACTGCCCGGTGCAGGTGCTCGGAAATCCTGTGCGCCGGGCATTCACGCAGGCACCCGGCAGTCAGGCCGCGCGCGAGCGCCTGGGCCTTGATCCGGTCCTGCCCACTCTGCTGATCATCGGCGGCAGCCAGGGCGCGCAGGCGCTCAATGCCGTGACGCTCACCGCGCTGCCCGAGCTGGCCTGCTACCGCGGCCGTTTCCAGGCTCTGCATATCACAGGCACCCATGACCAGGCCGCCGCCCAGGCCGCCTGGCAGCAGAGCGGCATTGCCGCGCGCGTGGTGGCCTTTACTCACGAACCCGAACTTTTCATGGCCGCCAGCGACATCGCCCTGACGCGCGCCGGCGCCTCCACCATCAGCGAACTGCTGGCCCTGGGCGTGCCGCAGCTTCTGGTGCCCTATCCCAGCGCAGCGGATAACCATCAGCAGGCCAACGCCGAGCATGTGGCGCGCTCAGGCGCGGGCGTGCTCGTCAGTGAAAGCGGCCTGAATGCCGCGCGTCTGTGCGAACTAGTCGCCCGCTACGTGATTCTGGCGAGCGCGAGGGAGAACCTGGCTGCCGGCGCTAAGCTCATGGCCTCGCCCGATGCCACGGCCCGCATCCTGGACCGCGCCCTGGCCGATTTCGGCTTCAGCGCCCCGGCGGCCCGCGCCGATGAACCCATCAGCCGCGCGGCCTGAAGCGCGGCAGAACACCTTGAGGCGCACACGCGCAGGCCAACATGGAATTCGCCAACAAGACCATTCATTTCATCGGCATCGGCGGTGCGGGTGTCAGCGGGCTGGCGCGCGTCGCGCTTGAAGCGGGCGCCAGTGTCAGCGGCTCGGACCTGAAGGCATCGCCGATTACGCAGGCGCTGGAGGAACAGGGCGCCCGTGTGTCCATCGGCCAGCGGGCCGAGAACCTGCCCCGACATGTCGACTTCGTGGTGGCCACGGCCGCGGTGCGTGCCGGCAACCCGGAGCTGGACGAGGCCATGCAGCGAGGCCTCTGCGTCATGAAGTACGCCCAGGCCCTGGGCGAGCTGACGCGCGGCCGCGCCAACATCTGCGTGGCGGGAACACACGGCAAGACCAGCACGACCTCCATGCTCGCGCAGATTCTGCGCGGCCAGGGCGCGGGCTGGATTGTCGGCGGCGAGCCCTTGAACCTTGAGGCCAGCGCGTGCTGGGGCAGCGCTCCACACTTTGTGATGGAGAGCTGCGAGTATGACCGCAGCTTCCTGCACCTTCATCCCTCCCTTGTGCTTCTGAACAACATCGAGGCCGACCACCTGGATGTCTATGGCGATATCGAGGGCGTCGAGCGCGGCTTTGCCGACTTCGTGGCGCGTCTGCCGCGTCACGGGACGCTGCTTTACAACGCCGACGACCCCCGCTGCGTTCGCGCGGCACGCCAGGCCCACTGCCGCCGTGTCAGCTTTGGTCAAGCCGAAGGCGCCGACTGGCGCCTGATCGGCCTTGACGCCAGTTCGGGATTTGCCCAGGCCGAGGTGTCGTGCCAGGGCGAGCGCATGGGCGCCCTGCATTTGAACGTTCCGGGCCAGGTCTATGCCTTCAACGCTTTGGGCGCTCTGGCCGCGGCCCATTGGGCGGGCTGCGACAGCGCCCGCGCTCTGGAAGCCTTGCGCGAGTACCGCGGTGTCAAGCGCCGCTTCGAGATGCTGGGCCGCTTCAAGGGTGCGCCCGTGATTGATGACTACGCCCACCACCCCAGCGCCGTGAAGCAACTGTTGCAGGCGGCACGCGACGCCTTTGCCTCGCGCCGACTGGTAGCCGTTTTCCAGGCCCACCAGTATCAACGCCTCAACGGCTTCTTCGAAGAATTTGTGCATGCCCTGGCCTTGGCGGATCGCGTGCTGGTCATGCGCACTTACGCCGCGCGCGAACAGGGCGTGATTCCCGGCATTCCCGAGCAGGCCCTTTGCCGCGAGCTGCAGGCGCTGGGCGTGGATGCGCTGGCGTTGGAGAACTTCGGCCTGGCAGCGGCAGAACTTGACGCGTCAACTGGTCCGAGTGACGCACTGGTGTTCATCGGCGCGGGAGACGTGAACGAGATCGCGCTGGAACTTCTGGCAAATCAGCCCTGCCTGACGAGGAGCGCGGCATGAGTGCCCTGACGGCTTTTCCCGCAAGGCTGCGCCGTGAAGTGGTGCCGCAGCGCCCGCTGGCCCAGCTTACGACGATGCGCATCGGCGGGCCGGCCGAGTTCTACGTAGAGGCCCACAGCCTGCGTGACGCCCTGGACGCGCTCAATGCCTGCCGCCAGGCGGCCCTGCCGATTCACGTGCTGGGCGGCGGTTCGAACCTGCTGATTGACGATGCGGGCGTGCCGGGCCTGGTGTTGAATCTCAAGCCGCTGACGCGCATTCAGCCGTTTGGCACGAAGGTGGTCGTGCAGGCGGGCGCGAGTCTCACGGCGCTGGTGGCGGCCTGCGCCCGCGCCGGCATTGCCGGGCCGGAGGGGCTGGCGGGCATTCCGGGAAGCGTGGGCGGCGCACTGGCCATGAACGCCGGCGGGCGCTACGCCGAGATCGGCGAGTTCGTGGACCGCGTCCTGTGGCTTTCGCCCGGCGGCGCGCTGACCTACCTGTACCGCGAAGAAATCCAGTTTGCCTACCGCCAGAGCAGCCTGCGCCAGGGCATCGTGCTGGAGGCCATTTTGGAGGGTCGGCCGGGCCAGCCCTCTGAACTTGTGGCGCGCATGAAGCAGATCATGGAGCAGAAGCTCGCAGCCCAGCCCTACCGCGCACACTCGGCGGGCTGCGCCTTCACCAACCCGCCCGGCCAGAGCGCGGGGCGGCTGATCGACCTGGCCGGCTGCAAGGGCCTGCAGGTCGGCGGAGCCAGGGTCAGCGAGCAGCACGCCAACTTCATCGTCAATACGGGCGAAGCCACCTTTGAAGACGTCACGCGCCTGATGGCGCTGGTGCAAGAACGCGTGCAGGACGCGCACGGCGTCCAACTTATCCCTGAAGTCAAGGCGTGGCCGCAGCCGATGATAGTGGCGGCATAACCTTCATGGCGCTTGGGCGCCAACCACACAGCCCCATGGCGGGGCGAGACAAAGGCAAGGGTCATGGAAAAGGAAAAGAGCATCAGCCTCGACGAGTTCATCTTCCGCAAGCTGCAGCCGCTGCGCATCCTGAAGAGCTACATGGTCGGGGAGCTTGAACTCACGGAGGGCGACGACGTGCGCCTGAGCCGCCAGGACTTCGACAACATCGTGTCCACCCTGGACATCTTCCTGGAAGAGTACGACCGCGTCAGCTCCTTCCGCGGCCGCAAGGCCATCGGCCAGTCCGAGAAGAAGACGTCGTTCCTCGATGCCGCCAAGCCCCAGGCCATCAAGACGATCGCCTGAGCTGTCCTACACTGCCGCGGGTTCGCCCGCCCAAAGCGCGCCGGCGAGGGTGCCTGGCACCCTCGCCAAGCCGCGCGCCTTCGTCTCCGGACTGGAGCTGCCATGTCCAATCACCGAGCCACCCTTGAGGCCATCAAGCGCACGCGCGCTGCACGCCGCCTCATGGCCCAGAAGAACGACCCCTCCATCTCCTGCCGCCGCGAATTCAGGCGCGAGGAGACCAACCAAGTCGTCGAGTTCTGCCTCTTCGACCGTGATGGCCGCCGGGTCGCGCGCGGCAACGCCGTCCTGCTCGATTACTCGCCGCACGGAGCCAAAATCGGCCACGTGCGCTTTGACGAGGGCTTCTGGCCCGACGGCGAGTTCAGCGTGAGCCTGCGCATCACCGGCGGCCAGTTCGAGGGCGTTCAAGCCCACGGCCTGCCGCTGCGCTTTGCCACGACCAGCGCGAGCCTGGCGATCCGCTTCGACGCGCTCTACGTCAAGCTCTAGGCGACCAACATCGAAATTCGTGCGCACACGCGCACGCCCGGGAGATGTCCATGCTTCGCATCGCATTGCTGTTTGGCGGCACTTCCACCGAACGCGAGGTCAGCCTCAAGAGCGGCAGCGAGGTCTATGCCGCGCTCAAGCGCATCGGCCACACCGTCATTCCCATCGACTACAACGGGCAGAACTTCGACGAAGTGGACAAGGCGAGGCCGGACTTCGTGTTCATCGCCCTGCACGGGGGCGAGGGCGAAGACGGCACCGTGCAGCGCTGGCTGGAAGAACGCAAGCTGCCCTATTCCGGCAGCGGTCCATGCGCCTCGCGCATCGCTATGGACAAGGAACTCTCCAAGGCCGAGTTTCTCGCCCACCGCGTGCCTACCCCGCCCGCGGAGGTGGCTGAGCGATTTGACGCCCGCTACCGTCTGCGTCGCATGGCGCGTCGCATCGGGCTGCCCCTGGTCGTCAAGCCCACCAACCAGGGCTCCAGCCTGGGGGTGACAATCGTGCGCGACCTGGCGGCCGCTGATGAAGCGCTGGAACGCGCCCTGGCCCTCAACAGCCGCGTGATGGTCGAGCGCTGCATTGAGGGACGCGAGCTCACCGTGGGCGTGATCGGCAGCCGCGCCCTGCCCGTCTGTGAAGTCGTGGCCCAGGCCGAGTTCTTCGACTATGAGGCCAAGTACGCCCACAACGCGCCGACGCGCTACGTCGTCAACCCCGAACTGGCGGGCCCCACGCTCAAGCTGGCGCAGCACTACGCCAAGCGGGCCCACGCCGCGCTGCGCTGCCATGGTTACTCGCGCGTGGACATGATGCTGGACAAGGAAGGCGAACTCTGGGTGCTGGAAGTAAACACCCTGCCCGGCATGACGGACCACAGCCTTCTGCCGAAGATGGCCGCGGCTGAGGGTATCGGCTTTGACGAGCTGGTGCAGGAACTCATTGATGTATCCATGGAGCGCCGCCGCCAGCGAGAGAGCGACCGCATCACTCGCGTCCTTGCGGCCTGAGGAGAAGACCATGCCACGCACCCCCACGGCACAGAGAGGCACCCGGGCCACCCGCGCATTTGGCCGCCTTGGGGTGGGCGCGCTGGCCATGGGCCTGCTGGGCGCGGCGTTCTCGTCAGCGGCGAAACTGGCCTCAGGTGTGCTGCCCTCGCGCCAGTTCGCCCTTGGCGTCGCCTCCCGCGTCTGGACCAGCAGAAGCACACGCCGCATCGCCGGACTGGCCGGCGCCATTGCCGTTTTGTGCGGCCTTTGCTGGCTGCTGCAGGGCGGTCTGCGCCGCCATGCGCGCCATCAAATCGACCCCGGCCGCATCGAGCTTGCGGCCGCGCCCTCCTGGGCCAAACCCGAACTGGCCGCCCGCATCAAGGGTGAAATTGAGGCCGACCTGCGCGCCGAGCTGGCCAAGCTGGCCCCCTCCGACGCCTTCGACAGCGACCTGCCCGAGCAGGTGCATGCCGCGCTGGCACGCAGTGCTTGGGTACGCAGCGTCATCAGCGTCAAGCGCCGCTTTCCCGTGGATGCCCAGTCCCAGTCAGAACTGGTTCCCAAGCTTGAAGTGCGCACGCCCTCCTTGTGCGTGGCGACTCCTGAAGCCTGGCTGCTGGTGGACGCCGACGGCGTGCGCCTGCCCCTCAGCATCAAGGCCGCCACGGACCGCGGCCAGGATGAACTGAATGCCCTGCTGGCGGGCCTGACGCGCCCCATCCGAATCGTGGAAGGCGTGACCAGCAGCCCGCCCGCGCCGGGCAAGAAATGGGAAAGCGAGGAAATCGTGGCGGCCCTTTCCATGGAGCGCGTGCTGCGCGAATGCGAGATGGATGCCGTATTGCCCATCGCCCGCATGAGGCTGGTGGGAGTACCCGCACACGCTGACACCCGCGGCCGCGTGCGGTATGCCCCGGCGGGAGGCGTGGTTCTGCTGCCGGACTCCAACGTATTGCCCCAGACCCAGCTCATGTGGGGGCGCCCTCCGGCCCACGCCGGCATGATGGAACCCTCGGTCAACGAGAAGCTGGGTGAAATCAAGCGGCTGTTGAAGGAACCGGACACGCTGCAGGGCAAAGCCATTGATCTGGCCTCGCGCCGGCAGTCCTGACGTCAGTGCTTGACCGCAGTTGAAGGCGGCTGAGTGTGAACCTTTCGCTCCGGCGCCGCCTTTTCACGGTACTCCACGACACGCTCAGCCACTTCCTCGAGCAGGCCGGCCTTGCGCTGGCTGGACCAGATTTCCAGCTCCGCCTCATATTCGTTGTCCAGGTCCAGCAGGATGGACTTGGGCGTCACGCGCACGTGAAGGTCGCGTACGCGGGCGTCGTGGTGGCGGTCCAGGCCGTCGGCCACGCGCAGGATGCCCGCCAGCCAGCGCACCACGGAGCGCTGCCTCGGCGAGAGCGCCGCGTAGTTTTCGTGCTTCATGCTGGGGTCGCTGCGGCGGTGATAGCGCGCGACGTTGGCGATCATGGCGATCTCATCCTGGGTGAAGCCGGTCAGCTCGGCATTGCGGATGATGTAGTAGCTGTGCTTGTGCATGGAACCGTAATTCACGGCGCGCCCCACCTCATGCAGCAGGCCCGCGGCCTCCAGCAGACCGCGCTCGTGTTCGCCCAGCTTGTGCAGCGAGGGGAGCTGGTCGAAAAGGCGCAGCGCCAGGTGCGTGACATGGTCGGTGTGGGCGCGGGGCACGGCAAAGCGGTCGCCAAAGCGCACCAGTGCGTCACGCCGCGCGCGGTGAAACTCGCGCTCAAGCCGCGTGTCGCGTGTGTGGCGCAGCAGCAGGTCCAGCAGGACACCGTCGCGCAATCCGCGCTTGGAAGGCCTGATCGCCTCCAGATGGAAGGTCTTCATGATGTATTTGAGCACGGCTGCGCCCGCCACAATGATGTCGGCTCGGTTGCTGGCCATGCCCGGCAGCGCCTTGCGATCTTCCAGCTTCATCTGGCGCAGGCGGCGGTGGAAGCTTGAAACGGAGGCGTAGCGCACGGCGCTGGCGGTGCTGCTGGGGTAAAGTTCGCGCTGGGCCACAATGCTCTCGCAGATGGCGTTGATGGTGCCCGCCGTGCCGATGGCCAGTTCGTAACTGCGCCGGGCCATCATGCCCACGTTATTGCGCAACTCGGAGTAGATGTAGTCCTTCAATCTGCGGTGGTCGTCAGAAGATATGGGGTCCGAGGAAACAAAATTCTCGGTCAGGCGCACGGCGCCCAGCGCCAGACTGCACAGGTCCTTGAGGTCACCACCCTCGCGCACGGAAATCTCGCAGGAGCCGCCCCCTACGTCAATGAACAGCACGCTGCCCTGTGCCGCATTGACGTCCAGGGAGGTGCCCACCTGGATCAGGCGCGCTTCTTCGCTGCCGGAAATGACCTCGAGCGATATGCCCGTGCGTTCGCGGATTTCCTCAATGACGGAGTGGCGGTTGGGCGCCTCGCGCATGGCGCTGGTGGCAACGGCGCGGTACTGCTTGACGCCATGGCTTTCGAACAGCTTCTCAAACCGCGTCAGCACGGCGGCGGCAGCGCGCACGGTCTCGCGGCTGATGGGCTTGCCGCGGAACACGCCCACGCCCAGGCGCACGGCTTCGCGCTCGTCGCACAGCGTTTCGATAGTGGCGGGCGCCTCGCAGCGTGCGACCTTCAACTTGATCGCGTTGCTTCCCACATCGATGACGCCGTACACGGGCATGGCAAGCTTCCTATCGCTTCAACTTCAGGGCCAGTTCACGCAGAATATCCACGGCGCGCACCAGCTTGTCGTCCGGCGCCGCGTAGCTGATACGCAGGTGTGTGTCGCGCGACGAGCAGGCGCTGCCCGGCACCACCAGTAACTCGCGTTCGATGCAGGCCGCGATGAAGGCATCCAGTTTCACGCCCTCAGGCAACGCGGGAAAGGCATAGAAGGCGCCGCGCGGCTGCGTGAGGGCAAAGCGGTCCTTGAGGCCCTCGCATACCAGGGAGCGCTTGCGCCGGTAATCCGCCAGGTGGCCGCTGAAATCCAGGTTCAGCCCGGCCAGCACCGCGTGCTGCGCGGGACTGGGCGCACAGACAAAGGTGAACTGCTGGACGATGTAACAGCGCTCAATGAAGTCGCGGGGGCCCAGCATCCAGCCCATACGCCAGCCGGGCATGCCCATGCTTTTGCTGGCGCCCGAAAGAACGAGGCAGTTCGGGGTGAACTCGCGCACGCTGACGTGGCGGCCCTCGTAGATGAAGTCTTCGTAGATCTCATCACTGATGACAACGAGGCCCCGCGCGTCGGCGAGCCGGGCCAGGTCGCGCGCCTGAGCCTCATCCAGCGTCGCGCCCGTGGGGTTGCTCGGGCTGTTGACGACGATGGCGCGCGTGCGCGGCGTGATCGCCGCCTCGACGCGCTCAGCCGTGAAGCGGAAATCGGGATAGGTGTTGATGGCCACCGCGCGCGCGCCCACGAGCGAAGCCAGGTGGCGATACATCACGAAGTAGGGGTCAGGAATGATGACCTCATCGCCGGGATTGAGCAGCGCAAGAAAGCTGAGCATCAGCGCCCCTGCCACGCCCGAGGTCACGATGATTTCCTCGTTCTCGACGCCCTTAAAACGCGCGGCATAGCGCCGCTTGAGGGCTGTGCGGAGCGGCTCGATGCCCTGAGTGACGGTGTAGCGGTTTCGCCCTGAGGCAATGGCAGCGGTCGCGGCCTGCTTGATTTCGTCGGGAACGTCGAAGTCGGCCTGGCCGATGGACAGGTCGATGGGGTTCTTCATGGACTGGCCCAGCTCAAAAAACTTCCTGATGCCGCTGGGCTGCAGCAGATGAATGCGGTCGGCGATTTCGAAGGGTTGGCGCGCCACGCAGGGCAACTGTAACGGCCAAAGCATTGGCGGCCAAGGCGCAAGTTAGGACGCGGAACGCCGTACCGTGCGCCAATTCACAAACGAAGCGGAGCGGCCCCGAAGGCCGCCCCGCCAGAATCTGGTGAGTCTTCAAGCCTTCTTAGCCTTGACCTTGCCGTGGACCTTCGTCTTGGGCAGGCCTGTGACGTCGTCGCCATCTTTCCAGCGACGCTCAACGGTGAGCTGAGCAATGCGCTCCTGGCGCTTGAGAACGCTGCGGTTCTTGGTAGCGAGCGTGTTGACCTTCAACGATGCGTGGCGCGACATGTCATTTCCTTCTTCAAATCCGGGCGAGGGATGATAGCGACCCCGGCCACGCCGTCAAGCAACCAGCCCAAGCTGCGTTCAACCCGCAGGTCGCCGGACGCCAAAACTCCTGCTGCGGGGCAAGCGTGGAAGAGGAGATAGAGTCGATGCGGACAAGCTGCCCAGGAGAATTTCGAAAAAAAACTGAGTCGGGGGCGAAACTGTCGCCACACTATATATTGTGCGTTACAACTCGTAATCTACGATGCATGGTTTATAGAGGTCAATTATCGGAAGTTACTACTGAGTCTAAACTTGCACCAACATAATTCGTAATTGACGAATCGTAAAGCATGGAGTATAGATTGGGTGGCGACACGCGAGAATCGCGCGCTCGCCAACACCTTTCACCAGCCTCGGAGATGCAAAATGCCCGCCATCAAGTCGGATGCAAAGCAGTCTGAACGCCTTCTCAACATCGACTGGGGGCAGCCTCCGAGCGGGCGCCAGCAACCCGTCGCCGCGGCCCAGGCCCCGGCCAGACTCTCCACCCAGGTCCGCGTCCGCATCGACGACGTCTTCGCCCAGATCAACGCATATCGCGCCATCGTGGACTCCGGCATCAACACCGAGAGCCTGCTCGCCCAGAGCCTGATTTCCCAGGCCAACGCCATCTTCAACCAGGCCTTCATGAACCTTCAGGCGATCTACGGCTTTGAAACCGTGTTCGCCGATACCCCCGTTGAGCATGCGAACATTGACGATGTCACCGACCTCGTCATCGCCGAGGTGCTCAAGCTCCAGAGCATTCTCAACCCCCAGGCATAACCCATGACCTGGGCAGGCCGCCCCTCTTCCCGCTGTCGCGCCTCTGCCCGCTGTCTCCTCCCACCTGCCCAGGCCATAGAACTCAGCGCAGAAGCCGCCCCGGCTTCTGCGCTTGCTTTGAAGCCCTGAACCGGGCGCAACTTGCCGCAAATCGCGCTCAACTTCAGCGGGGCATTTGGCCGAAAAACACCTGCCGCCCTGCCGTCGCGGCGCAGACATCACCCGCCACTCCAGACCAGGATCGCCATGCGCAATAACATTCTCACACTGCTCGTCGGCTTCGTCGTTCTCGTGGCCTCGGTCATGCTCGTGAAGCTTGGCCTGGACCGTATGACCAGCGCGGAAGCCGCGCCCAACGACGAATTCGCCCAGCTCAGCGTGGACCTGAAGCGACGCGAGATCCTGTACAAGGTTCAACCCGGCGACACGCTCTGGGGCTTGGCCGACCGCTTCTACGGCAACGGCCGGCGCTGGAACGAAATCGCCCGTGCCAACGACATCCGTGAGGGCCAGGGCCTGGTCAGCGGCGCCATGATCAAGATTCCCCTGGCAGGCACTGCCGAAACCATCCCCGAGCCGGTCGTGGCCAAGTCCGGCGAGCCGGCGCTGGCCAGCTATGATGAACCCCTTCGCCCCAGCCAGCCGCGCTTTGGCATAGATGATGCCGCCATGGGCGTGACGCTGTGCCAGGCCGACCCTGTGGCCTTTCCCGCCGGTGCCCTGTGCGTGGCGCGCATGGGCGAAGACCTCTGCGTGACGCTGGTGGTCTTCCATGCCGGTGACACTACGGGCGAGCCCGTGGCCAGCTACGCCGCGCCCAAGGGCGACATCCTGCGAGGCATTTTTGCCAAGGACATCGACGAAGACGGCACGCAGGAACTCTTCACTGTCTGGCAGCGCGGCGACCAGAGCGGAACTTCCAGGGTTTTCCGCATCGACGGCGGCGAAGTGTCCCTGATCTGCGAGACGCCCGACGACCCCGTTGCCGTCTGGCGCGAGCGCGAAGCGCGCGGCAAGTAACAACTCGAAATTCGGGCGCCGGCCCAGGTCCGGGCCTCATTCTGGAGACAGAGCATGGCAACGCTCGTGGTGGACGCCGTGGCATCGGCGCGCCTTTCGCGCCAGTTCGAACAGGCACTGCGCCGCTCTCCGGCGCGCGACGCCGCAGCCGAGGCACGGCGCTTTGTGGGCTACCTCTGTGATCGCCTTGAGCGCAACAACCGCGCCCTGTGCGTGGGGCCCGTGGAGGGCCGCCCGGGAGCCTACGAGGCCGGTCGCGCCGCCCGTCAGGGCGAAAGCGTGCTGCTGACCTGCATGTTTCTTCTGGATGATCTCGCCTGGCGCGTGGGGCGCCAGACCATCTGTGAGCATCTTGCGGCCACAAACACCCTGGCCGGCCGCGCCCTGGCGCGCCGCCTCGAAATGCGGCCCAACCACGAGCTGCGTATTTCCTCTGTGCGCTTCTGCATCACGGGGGCCCAGACCCGGGCCATCGAAGCTGCGACAGTGGCCGCGCCGCACGCCGGAACAGGTGCCGTGCAGGCGACGCTGGCTTTCAACGGCAATTATCCCGGACGGCTGTGCATTGGCCTGTGCGTGGAAAACGCCGGCGTGCGCACGGCCCACTTCGTGGCGGCCCACGCAAGGCTCTACGCGCGCTACGCACGCTCAGAGGGTTATGTGCCGGCCAACGGCGATGCCTTCGGGTTTCTGGAGCGGGTGGCAGGATGCGAAGGCCAGGTCCTGGCCATGCGGGGCTTCGAGATCATGGAACTGCTCAGGGGCGTGGACCCCCGGGGCCGCGACCCGCTGGAAGCCAAGATTATCTGCCGGCTGGTGTAGGGTTGCGTCGCTGCAAAGGACGGCCCATGGCGCCCCGCACTTCCGCGCGGGGCGCTTGCTTTCTACCATCCCGCGCCATGATTGAGGCTGCCAGGCAAGAAACTCTTTCTGTCGTGGTGCCCGCGTACAACGAGGGCAAGACGATCACGCAGATTCTGGACCGCGTGGCGGCCCTGCGCCTTGGCCTGCATATCGAGCTGATTGTGGTCGATGACGGAAGCAAGGACGACACGGCCGATGTCGTGCGTGCCTGGGCCCAGAAGGCCCACGAGGGGCTTACCGTGCGCGTGATCTCCAAGCCCAACGGCGGCAAGGGCTCTGCCGTGCGCAAGGGCATTGAAGTCTCCACGGGCGACTACGTCATTATCCAGGACGCCGACCTCGAATACGACCCCGAAGACTACGCGCGGCTGCTGGAACCCATGCTTGCCGGCGAGGCCGATGTGGTTTACGGATCGCGCGTTCACGGGCCGGATAAACGCGGCCAAGCCAAGTTCTTCTACGGCGGTCGTCTGGTCACGGCGGTGACGAACCTGCTCTACGGCAGTCATTTGAGCGACGAACCGACCTGCTACAAGCTCTTCCGCGGCCCTTTGCTGCGCTCTATCCCCCTGACATGCACGGGCTTTGAGTTCTGCCCCGAGGTCACGGCCAAGGTACTGCGCGCGGGCAAGCGAATTGCCGAGGTACCCATCCGCTACCACCCCCGCAGCATCGAGGAAGGCAAGAAAATCCGTGCCATGGACGGCTTCTGGGCCCTGTGGGAACTGCTGAAGTGGCGCCTGCTCTGACGTGGACTTTCGCTGCATCCTCGCCACAATTGAGCCATGGTCGACTCCGCCGCGCCCCGCACCCATGAAGAAGCCCGAGAGCCCAAACTGCCTCTCTCGGTGGACGACCCCATCTGGTATGCCGAACTGCTGATTGACCACGTGGAACTGCGCAAGTTCTACAAGGCGCGCAAAATCAGGTGCTTCGGCTGCGCCGTAGGCGAAGTGGAGTCGTTCAAGGAGGGCTGCGAGGTGCACGGCAGCGGCCCCTTTGGCGGCTTTGACGCCGCGACGCTGGTCGCTGAACTGAACGAACTGGGGCGAAAGCACCCCTTCAGTGAGAAGACGGCCGTGGAGATGGGGCTCGTGCAACGCCTCGTGGAGTGGGCCTTCCCTGACAGGGCGTGACGCCGTGTGCTTTGCGCCTTACTCTGGCGGCCATGCAAGAGCTTCTGCAACCGATCTCGGCAGCATTTCCCGTCTCCCGGCGGCTGCTCGAACCCCTGGCGCGCCTGAAGCTGCTGAGGGTCATCGACCTGCTTAACCACTTTCCCCGCGGCTACAGTCAGCGCGCCAGCGTCAAGGATCTCAAGGCTGGCATGCACGCGTGCCTCGTGGCCAAGGTGGTCAGCGCCTCGAACAAGGCCACAAAAAAACGCCGCCTCAAGCTTACGGAGGTGCTGCTCGACGACGGCAGCGGCCTCATCAAGGCCGTGTTCTTCAATCAGCCCTGGCTGGTGTCGCGATTTGCCCCCGACACCGTGCTCAGGCTCAGCGGCCTGGTGGACTACAACTATGGCGAGTGGTCCATCAAGCCCGCCAACTGGGAGTTCGCCGACCAGGCCGAGCTGACATCTACCCAGGCCGCGCCTCTGATTGCCGAGTACCCGCTGGTCGAGGGTATCGGCAACGACGACCTCTCGGGGCTCGTCGCTCTGGCCCTGCCGCGCTTTGCGCCGCTGGTGCCGGACCTGCTGCCCGAAGAACTCTCGCGCCGCCTGAGGCTGATGCCCCAGGCCGAAGCCTACACCCAGGCGCACACGCCCGCCGACGGCAAGCGCCTTCAGGCAGCGCTCTTGAGCCTGAAGTACCGGGAGTTCTTCCTGCTGCAGGTGGGCCTGAGGCTGCGGCGGCGCAGTGAGGCCGCAGACGAGACACTCAAGATCAGCGTAGATGAAGACCTGCGGCAGCGGGCACTCAAGTACTTCCCCTTTGAAATGACCGGAGCGCAAAGGCGCGTTTGCCAGGACATTGAGAAAGACCTTACCCATGCCGGCCGCATGCACCGCCTGCTGCAGGGCGACGTGGGCTCGGGCAAGACGGCCGTCGCGCTCTATGCCAGCCTGCTGATGGTCGGATCGGGCTTCCAGTGCGCCTGGCTGGCGCCTACGGAGGTGCTGGCCCGCCAGCACCTCGCCAGCCTGACGCGTTACCTGGCGGGCACCAGAGTGAAGATCGGGCTGCTGCTCGGCGGCATGGCCAGAGCCACACGCTCGGTGCTGCTGGGCGAACTGGAGTCCGGCAAGATGCACATCGTCATCGGCACCCACGCTTTGCTTGAGGACGACGTTCAGTTTGCGCGTCTGGGCCTGTGCGTGATCGACGAGCAGCACAAGTTTGGCGTGAATCAGCGCGCCCAGATCCGACGCAAGGGGCAGCGCCCGCACCTGCTGGCCATGAGCGCGACGCCCATTCCGCGCACACTGTCCATGACGCTGTACGGCGGCCTTGACGTGTCAATCATCGACGAACTGCCGCCGGGACGCATGCCCGTGCGCACGGAGTGGGTGCACCGCTCGCGCGAGCAGGCAGCCTACGAGAAGATCCGACGCGAGATCGCCGGGGGTGGAAGGGCATACTTCATCTATCCACTGGTCAACGAGAGCGAGAACGTCGAGGCCAAGAGCGCCATTGAGTTTGCCGAACGCCTCAAGAACGAGCACTTCGCGGAGTTCCGCGTGGGCCTGGTCCATGGCCAGATGTCGGGCGAGCAGAAGGAGGACGTAATGGCGCGCTTTCGCGCCGGCGAGATCGATATCCTCGCGGCCACGGTCGTGGTCGAAGTCGGAGTGGACGTGCCCGAAGCCAACGTGATGGTGATAGAAAACGCCGAGCGCTTCGGACTGGCCCAACTGCACCAGCTGCGCGGGCGCGTCGGGCGCGGACAGCGCCAGAGCTTCCTGTACCTGTTTGGCCACCCGCGCACGGAGGACGCCATCAAGCGCCTCAACGCCCTGTGCGCCACCAACGACGGCTTCAAGATCGCGGAGGAAGACCTCAAGATGCGCGGCTTTGGCGATTTCGCCGGGACGCGGCAGAGCGGCGTGCCCAAGCTTCACGCCGGCGACTTCGAGAAGGATCTCGATGCCCTGGCCCAGGCGCGCAAGGATGCCGCCCTGTTCGGAGCCGTGATCAGCGAAGAGAACGTCCGCGACTGCCTGGAGCTTCACTTCGGGCGCGAGTTCCGCCTCATGGACGTCTAGCAGGGCGCAAAAAGAGGTTTTCCCTGGGAGCTGCTCGACGCTCCGGCGCAACCCGAAAACCAATGGTCAGACTTCGAGGCTGCCCTCGAGGTATTTCACCGCGCGGCCCGCCATCAGCACCCGGTCCTTGGATAGCTCGCAGAACAACTCGCCGCCCCGAGCGCTGACCTGCAGCGCATGAAGCTTGTGCTTGCCGGTCTGTTCAGCCCAGTAGGGCACCAGCGTGCAGTGAGAAGAACCCGTGACGGGGTCTTCATTGACGCCGTGTCCGGGCGCGAAGAAGCGTGACACGAAGTCCACGTCGCGGCTCTTGGCTGTCACAATCACCATGCGGTCCAGTCGCGCCAGGGCCGCGAAATCGGGCTTCAGCTCCCGCACCTGTCGCTCGCTGTCAAACACGCCTAGGTAATCACCCGCCGCAAGCACCTTAACAGGTTCGGCCCCCAGGGCCAGCGCCAGACCCGTCGGAGCTTTGACCTTCCGCGGCGGGCGGGCCGGAAAATCGAGCACCAGCAGGTCGCGACGCCTCGACACCATGAGCGGCCCGCTGCGCGTCTGGAACTTGACGGCTTCATTCTTGTAGCCGCGCTCGTGATAGAGCACCCACGCCGAGGCCAGAGTGGCATGGCCGCACAGGTCGATTTCAAGGGTGGGAGTGAACCAGCGCAGATCGTAATCATCACTGCGGCGCACAAAGAACGCCGTCTCGGACAGGTTGTTCTCCGCCGCGATGTTCTGGAGCAGGGCATCGTCGAGCCACTTGTCGAGGGGCACCACGGCCGCGGGGTTGCCCTTGAAGACCTGGCTCGCAAAGGCGTCAATGTGGTAGAGGGGAAGTTTCATGGCGTCTCCGAAGGCGGAACTTGCCCCCGGCGGCGGGCCGCCGGCTTGACTGGATTTGCGGGATGAAGCCGCTTGCATCATGTGTTCTACAAGCCGTAATCATGAAGGAAGAAGGCAAAACGCCAAGGGAGGGTGCATGAACACAAACGCGTGGCTTTCGGCCCTGCTTCTGGCCTTCGCGCTGGCGCTGGTGGCGGGCTGCTCGGGCAAGCCCGAGCCTGAACCCCAGTCCAACGCCCGCACCACCAAGGATGAGGGAGCCAGCGCGGCCGGCGCCGCCACTCCCGGGGAGGAGAAGCCAGTGGCCGCCAAAAATCGCCGCACCTACGAGAAGCCCTCAGACGCCGATCTGCGCAAGCGGCTGACCCAGCGGCAGTACGAAGTCACGCAGCAGAGCGCGACGGAACCGCCTTTCAAGAACGAGTACTGGGACAACCATGAGCACGGCATCTACGTGGACATCGTGACGGGAGAGCCGCTGTTTTCCTCGTTGGACAAATTTGATTCGGGCTGCGGCTGGCCCAGCTTTACCAAACCCATCAAGGGCACAAAGATCGTGGAGAAAGACGACTTCACGCATGGCATGACACGCACGGAGGTTCGCAGCGAGAAGGGCGACAGCCATCTCGGCCACGTATTCGACGACGGCCCGCGCGACAAGGGCGGCCTGCGGTACTGCATCAACTCGGCTTCGCTCAAGTTCATTCCTCTGGCGCAGATGGAGGCAGAGGGTTACAGCGAGTTCCTTCAGTCCTTCATTGACGCCGGCGTTTACAAGCCCAAGGCCGAGTCCGCCAAGCCCGTGAAGGAAGAGCGCGCCTACCTGGCCGGAGGATGTTTCTGGGGCATGGAGGAGATCATCCGCAAGATCCCTGGCGTGATCACCACCAACGTAGGCTACACCGGCGGCAAGACCAAGAACCCGACATACAAGGAGGTCTGCTCCGGCCTGACAGGCCACGCCGAAGCGGTGGAAATCCTGTTTGACGCCAATCGCATCAGCTACGAAGAAATCCTCGGCTACTTCTTCCGCATGCACGATCCCACCACCATCAACCGCCAGCACAACGACATCGGAACCCAGTATCGCTCGGCGATTTTCTTTTTGAGTGAGGATCAGAAGAAGATGGCGGAAGCCGTGAAGGTGCGGGTTGACAAGTCCGGCAAGTGGAAGAACCCCGTGATCACGGAGATCACCAAGGCCGGCGAGTTCTACCCGGCCGAGGATTTCCACCAGGACTACCTGCAGAAGTACCCCAACGGCTACAACTGCCACTATCTGCGGGACTGACCGACCCTCAATCAAGGAAAGAAGCGGCCCCAGGGCCGCTTCTTTCCTTGATCCAGCCCAACCTTCACTCAGGCGCCGGGCGCCTGGGCCGACTCCTCGCCGCCGACGAGATCGCGGATCTCCCCCAAAATGGCCTTGCGCACCGCCAGCGATCCGAACTCCTCGAAGCTTACACCGCTGTCGGGGTCGTAGGTGTTGAGGGCTTCAAGGAAACCCACCACCCCGGCCTGGTAGAAGTCGTTTTCCTCGATGGCGCGAAACAGAATCTCGGAGATGTTGTCGTTGTTGGCGCGCACGATGTCGAAGTAGAACTCCGTGAGCTCATTCTTCGCCCCGACGTCGTTACGATCGCGAAACTTGTGCCACAGCTCGCTGAGCTTTTTGCCATCGTGCGTGTGGGTCGCGGCACCACGCGGGCTCTCGCTTTCGTCCATCGCGTCTTCTTCGTTCACGTCGTTCACGGCTTCGTCCCACCTTCCCTGGATTCCATGGTCCAGGCACTGAGGCCGCCCAAAAGGCGCCCCACCAGCATACCGCCCAGCATGGCCGCCAGCGTGGCCACGCCCGTGGTCACAAACCCCCACTGGGCAAAGAGCCCCGCAAAGAGCGTGGCTGCCCCGGCCACCAGGGCCAGCGTCACCGCGAGCTTCTCGGGCATGTCGCTCCCTTTCGAGTCTAGCAGCACCCCCCCGGTCGTGAAGCGGGGGTTAGTCCAGCGCCAGCTGGGCCAATATGGCCGCGCCCAGGCTCAGGCAAGATTCATCCACATTCATGCGCGGCGAGTGCAAGGGCTCGCAAATGCCCTTGGTGCGGTTGCCGCTTCCCAGCAGGAAGAAGGCCCCCGGTTTGCGCTGCAGGTAATAGGAGAAGTCTTCCCCCCAGGTCATGGCCGGTTGCTCCGTGCTGACGTTCTTCTCCCCCACCACCGCTGCGGCGGCGCGAGCCACACGGGCCACTCCCGAGGCGTGATTGACAATGCTGTCGTAGCCTCGCTCGAAATTGAAGGAAACCTTCAGGCCGTGGGCCTTGGCTGTTGCGTCGGCCATGGCCCACATGCCGTCCTCCAGCTGCTTGCGCACCTCTTCATCAAAGGTGCGCACGGTTCCCTGCAGGAATGCCGCGTCAGGAATGATGTTGTGCGTCGTGCCGGCGGAAATCTGAGTCACGCTCAACACGGCCGGAACGCCCGGGGCAACGCGGCGCGACACCAGGGTCTGCAATTGCAGCACCAGCGCGCAGGCGGCGGGGATAGGGTCAAGGGTTTCATGGGGCCGTGATGCATGCCCCCCCCTTCCGGTCAGAATAATTCGGAAGCTGTCGGCTGCGGCCGTCAGGGCCCCGGCGCGGGTGGCCACCTGTCCGACTTCAATCTGGGGGTTGTTGTGCAGACCGTAGACTTCATCCACACCGTCAAGGCAGCCCTTTTCAATGAGCCCCAGAGCGCCGCCCGGAGGCGTTTCCTCGCTGGGCTGGAAAATGAAGCGCACGTTACGCTTGAGTCGATCCTTCGCGGCCAGCAGCAGCCGCGCCGCTCCCAAGGCGCAGGTCATGTGGGTGTCGTGCCCGCACATGTGGGCGACGCCCGCATGGGCGCTACGCCAGGGCACATCATTGAGTTCGGTGATAGGCAGGGCGTCCATGTCGGCGCGCAGGGCCACGCGCTGCCGGGCACCGGCAACCTCGAGGTCGGCAATGAAGCCCTCACCCCAGAGATTGCGGCGCACCTTGAGCCCCAAACCTTCGAGGATCTTGGCGCAGCGCGCGGCTGTCTGTGTTTCCTGCAGTGAGAGTTCCGGGTGTTGATGCAGCTCGCGGCGCGTGGCGACGAGCCAATCATTCAACTGGCGAGCCTGTTCAAGCATGGCGGTTGACTCCAAGGACCGGCCTATCATAGCGGGAGCCGCGGCTCTCGTGCCCAGGATAGATTTTAGTGTTTTTGTTGTTTACAGATTTTATTGTTTTGCTATTTTTCACGCCAGAGCCACAGGGAGGCTGCCTTGATCCGTGTCACCAAACTCAACGGCACACCCTTTCTGGTCAATGCCGACCTGATCGAGTCCGTGGAGGCCACGCCGGACACGGTGCTGGTGTTGACCACGCGCAACCGCGTGATGGTGCGCGAAACGATGGAGGAAGTTCTCCGGCGGGTGATTGCCTACCACCGCGCTCTTCGAGTCATGCCTGACCCAGCGGGTTACTAGCCATGGACCTCGCCACTCTATTCGGACTTGTGTTTGGAACCGTCTGCATTGTCGTCTCGATCCTGATCGGCGGCGGGTGGGCACCCGCCGCCGTCATGGACTTCGTGGACGCGCCCTCCATCTTCATTGTGGTCGGCGGCACACTTGCGGCCCTGGCCGTGGCCCATCCCATCTCGGATATCAAGCGGCTGGTGCCCCTGTTCATGCGAAGCATCAAGTCGCCCAGCAACAACACGTTTGAACTGATTGAGAAGATCGTCCATTACTCTGACACGGCACGCCGCAACGGTTTGCTGTCCATCGAGCACGCCATGGAGCCCGGCGACGACCCATTCCTGCGACGCGGCCTGCGCTACGCCGTGGACGGCATGGATCGCGAGCAGATTGAGGCTTCCATGGAAGCCGAACTCGAGAGCATGGGCTCGCGTCACAGCGGCGGCAAGCGCGTGTTCGACACCATCGCGGGCATGGGCCCCGCATTTGGCATGCTTGGCACCTTGATCGGTCTTGTGGCCATGCTCAAGAACATGAGCGACCCCAAGGCCATTGGCCCCAACATGGCCATTGCCCTGATTACCACCTTTTACGGCGCCTGCATTGCCAACCTCGTGTTTGCACCGGCGGCCACCAAGCTCTCCATCCGCCACGAAGAAGAAGAACTGAACAAGCGCATCATTATCCAGGGGGTGCTGGGCATCCAGGCCGGCGAGAACCCCCGCGCGCTCAAGAGCCGCCTCTTGGTCTTCCTCGCGCCCCAGCTGCGCGGCAGCGAAGAGGAGGCCTGACCGTGGCCAGGCACAAGTGCAATTGCCCGCCCCCCGCGCCGGTCTGGCTCACTTCCTGGAGCGACCTGACGACGCTGCTGCTGACCTTCTTCGTGCTTCTGGTCAGCATGGCGTCGTTTGACACCGTCAAGTTCGCCGAGGTGCTGGGCAGCATCAACTCGACGCTGGGCGTCGGGGCGAACATCCCCACGAAGCTCGACCCCAGCTCTACAGAAGCCTTCTTCGTGCAGATCGTTCGGGCTTCCTCGCTGCGCAAGAAGACGCCCGACGGCGGCTACCAGCAGAGCCTCGCCGGTGAAGAGATCACCGTGACCAGCCAGCGCGACAGCTATGTCGTGAAATTTTCGGAAACCCAGTTCTTTGAACGCTTCAAGGTGCAGCTCACTCCCGAGGGAAAGCGGCGGCTGGGCGCGCTGGCCCAGAAGCTCAAGAACAGCGTCAACGTCGTCTACGTGACGGGGCGCGTATCAGCCGATGAAAATGCCGCCCAGTTCGAAGCCGTGCTCCAGACCGTGCAGCTGGCCGACGGCACGGCGGTGCGCGTGTTGGCCACCCCCATGGAGACTTTTGCGCCGCAAAGCGGCGGTGCCGGACTGAAGGACAGCACGATGGTGCTGATCCAGTCGCGCGACGAGCTCGCCGCCAAGCGCGCCGAAGTGGTCGCCGGGTTTCTGGAGGCCTCGGGCGTGTCCCGCCGCCGGCTCCGCGAGATTGCCGGCGATGAGCGGCGCCTGCCCGCCGAAGAGGTGTTCGAGCGCAGCAATGACGCGGGCAACTTCGTGTTCACTTACGGGGGCCCGGACAGCGGGCGAACCGTGGAGATCGTGGTGACCGGTGAAGTCGTAATGGACCGATAGTTCAGGGAGAAATCCATGGCAACCGCCGTCGCGCAATTGCCCAAAGCCGGCAAGGATCCCCAGGCCGGCAAGGCCGAGGAGAAGCCCGTCGCCAAGAGCAAGGAGCCTCTGTGGAGCCGCACGGGCCTGATCATCATGGTGGTGGTCTGGATGGTGACCATCGGGCTGGGGCTTGGCGGCGTGCTGCTGTTCGCATCAGCGCCCAGCGCCACCAGCGCGGGACTGGACAAGGGCAAGGGCCAGGGCGCCCGCGCCTACGGCATCATCGAGCGCGTGCAGGTGGCCATCCCCGACCAGGAGGGCGGCATGCGCACTGTCAGCTTCAACCTTCTGCTCGATTTCGGCGAGCGCGACGCCAAACTGCGGCCCGAACTCGAGCAGGCCAACTTCAAGGCCGCCATCTCCTATCAGGCCGAGGAACTCCTGCGCGGCTACAGCGCGCGTCAGGTGGCCGAACGCAACTTCGCGCGGGAGTTCGGCGCGGCATTGCGCAAACACCTCAATGAGCTGTATTCGCGCGACGGCACAGAGTATGTGCGCGAAGTCCTGGTCCAGAACCTCTCCATCAGCGGGTGAACCATGAGCGAGGAATTACTTCAGGCGCCCCCAGGCGCGCAAACCAAGGTGAACGTGCCGGCGGTGATGATGGCGCTGGCCCAGGAGTTGCCACCCGCATCGCCCAAGGCCGCCGAGATCCCGGCGCAGAAGCCCGCCTTTGAAAACATCGATCCGGCGCCTGCGGCGCAGCAGGCCCACGACATCGCGCTGCTCGAGAACGTGAACGTTCGCGTACAGGTGCTGCTGGGCCGCGCGAGGCTGACCGTCGAGGAAATCCTGCGGCTGGGACAGGGCTCCGTCGTGGAACTGGACCGGCTGGCGGGCGAGCCCCTGGACATTCTGGTCAATGACAAGCTTGTGGCGCACGGCGAAGTGCTGGTGCTCAACGGCAACTTCTGCGTGCGCGTGACGGACATCGTCGAGCAGGAAGCGCCGAAGTAAACCTGCCCGTCATCAGTGGCGCTGAACCCGCACGTCGAGCACCCCCGGAATCTCCTCCACGCTGCGCAACAGCGTGGTTTCGTCGTCCAGGTTGGGCGCTTTGATCTCGATGCGCACCGTGCCGTCGGCGGCCGGCGCCGAAACCAGCCGCACGCCCTTGGCGGCACGCAGCAGCTCCAGCACCGAGGCCTTGTAGTCCGTATCAAATGACAGCAGGAACTGGGTCATGGCGCGGCATCACCCCGAGTGCGCCGCCTTGAACACGGCCTGCATGCGCGGCGCCAGCTGGGCAAATGACTTCAAGTCCAGGGCTTGGGCGCCGTCACTCAGGGCGTGGGCGGGATCGTTGTGGACCTCGAGCATCACACCGTCGGCACCGCTGGCCGCGGCCGCCAGCGCCATGGGCCCCACATAACGCGCGTCGCCCGTGCCGTGGCTGGGATCTACGACCACCGGCAGGTGGCTCACGTTCTTGAGCACCGGCACGATGCCCAGGTCCAGGGTGTGCCGCAAATGGTGCGCAAAGCTCTTGATGCCCCGCTCGCACAGCACCACCTGTCGGTTGCCGCCGGCCAGAATGTAGTCCGCCGCCATGAGCAATTCGTCCAGCGTGGCGCTCATGCCGCGCTTGAGCAGCACAGGCTTTCTGGAGCGTCCGGCGCGGCGCAACAACTCGAAGTTCTGCATGTTGCGCGCGCCGATCTGGAGCATGTCGGCGTGGTCTTCCAGCAGGTCGAAGCTGCGCTCGTCGACGGCCTCCGTCACGAAGCAGAGCCCCGTCTGCTCTCGTATTTCATCCAGCAGGCTGATGCCCTTGTCGCGCAGGCCCTGGAACGAAAAAGGGCTGGTGCGCGGCTTGAAAATGCCGCCGCGCATGAGTGAGACCCCTGCCTTCTTCAGGGCGCGGGCAATTTCGAGGCCCTGCTCGATGGACTCAAAACTGCAGGGGCCCGCAATCACGGCCAGGGACTTGCCGCCGATCTTGACGCCGCCGACACTGACCACCGTGTCCGCTTGCTGGAACTCACGGCTGGAGAGCTTGTAGGCCGTGCGGATATGCGCGATGCGATCGACGCCGGGAAGCTTGCGCACTTCCTCTTCAGTCAGTTTCGTAGGTGTGGAGTGAGGCGCATGGACGCTGAACATCACCGGCCCCGAGCCGTTGCTCTTTTCAACATTGAGACCGGCCTCAATGACCAAACGGGCCACGGCTTCAACCTGAAGGGGCGTGGCTTTGGCCTTCATGAGAATAAGCATGGAGTGACTGGCTTTCATCCTGAGGATGCCCAAGGCATCCCTGCTGCCCCCCAAGGGTTCCTGCCATTGACTGTCCCAGCCCGGACAGCACAAGCATGATAATGTCGGCGCGGGCCGCAAGGTAGTTGTAATCGTCCGGCATGAATTGAGGCACAATCCCATGGCGGAAGCACGCCCCAACAACGCTCCGCAAAACGGCGGTCCCCGCCTGGCAGCGCGCCTGAAATTCGAGCGATACGTGTTTATCGCCTTCTTCGCGGCCATGACCATGCTGGCTGTGGGCATGCTCGTGGAATTCCGACGGCAGCAGGACGAACTGCTCTCCGCCCGCCAGGAAGGCGAAGACCTCAACCTGGCCCTGCGCCAGAGTCGCCTGCGCAATGACTCTGACCGCGCCCGCCACGAGCAGGCATTGGGCGAGTTGCGTGCCGCCTTGGCCGAATCGGGCGAGCGCGAAGCCCGGCGCAGCCGCGACCTGGGCCTGGCGCTGCTGCAACTCGCGCTCGATGAAGCCCAGGCAGGTGCGGCGGGGCGGGCCCGCGGGCGCGCGCTGCTGGAGGAAGCCGAGCGCTACGGCGCCGGCCCCTACGCTCCCCTGGCCCGCTGGGCGCTGCTTGACGCGTCAAGCCCCCAGGCGCCGCCGGTGGAGAAGGCCGCCTTTTTCGCCGCCGCCGTCAGCCCCGACGGCGCTCTGCTGGCCGTGGCGCGCGCGGCGCACATCGAACTCTTCAACCTCCGCGAAGGCCGTCGCCAAGCCCTCATCGCCCACCCCGAACAGGCGGGTCAGCCTTCCACCATCGCCCTGAGCGCCGAGAACATCGTGGCGGGTTACGCCTCGGGCCTGCTGGCCATCAAGCGGCTGACCCAGCCTTCGAACTGGCAAACGGCGCGACAGGGCGCCGGAGTGCGCCAGGCCCAGTGGAGCCCATCGGGGGCCCGACTGGCCGTCCTTGATGAACTGGGCACCCTGCGGCTGCTGGACTTCGCCCGCCTGGACAGCCCCCTGCTCGAAGCGCGACTGGAAGAGCGCGTGCGGGCCTTTGTCCCTCTTGATGACGCTTCGCGCCCCCTGCTGGCCGTAACTGCCGACGGCTCCCTCTGGGAAATCCGTGCCCCCTCTGAACAACGCCAGACCCGACTGTCGCCCTCATCCCTGCGCCGCGCCGCCTGCCTGGTGCTGGGGGCCCAGGTGCTGGTTGCAGCCGAGGGCGACGCCGGTTCGGCGATCTATGAATGTGGCGCTGGTAACGTCGTCATGCGCTACGCGATCGAGGGGCCCTGGGCCTCGGTGGCCAACCTGCAGTTCTTTCCCGATGGCACGCTGTGCATGGCCGACTCCCTTGGACGCATCTTCGAATACAGCCCGCGAGGGGAAGCCATGGCCTCTTATCGGCTCGGCGGAGAAGAGGCTCCTCTGTTTCTGGCGCGCGCCGGAGCCTTCACCCTGGGACTGACCGCTGACGGCGCTTTTTCCTGCCGCTTCGAGCCGGAGTTACATCGGCGCGGCATGTTTGTGGCCCGCGACCAGGAGCGTGTCCTTGCCACCAGCCAGGGATTTGCGTGCCAGAGCCTGGGTGTGTGGCCCGCAGCGCTGCGAAGCTGGCTTGCCACCCCCGCATTGGCGCAGGCGCTGCCGGGCGGGCGCCACGCGTGCGGGGTGCTCGGCTCCGAGGTGGCCGTGGGCCCGGCACGCTTCAACGAGTCAGGCCGCCTGCTCTGCGCCTTCGCATCGGGAGCAGCCCTGTTCAAGCCCCAAGGACGCAAGCTCCTGCTTCTGAGACCCAGCGGACAGCAACAAGAACTGGCCCTGCCCCCGGGCGTGGAGCCTGACACGGCATGGGCCGCGGCCGAAGCCGAAGTTGCCCTGCTCAACTGCGGCGGAAACCTGTATCTGGCCCATGGGCGCGAGGGCCGCCTGCAAGACCTCAAGCGCAGCACCAGCGGTCTAGCCGCGCTGGACGCCAGGGGAGCGGTCGTGGCCGCGACTGCGCTCAATGAAATCATCGTGGCCCGCGCCCAGTCTCCCGCCCTGGAGCTGCGCATCAGCCTGGAGGCGTCCCCACTCTTTGTCGGACTGATGTTCGGCGGAAGCGTGCTGGCCGTGCTTCAGGCCGACGGCGTGCTGGCTTTCCTGGATGCATCCAGCGGCCGCCGGCTGCTGCAGGTCGAACCGGCCTTGCCGAAACGCGAAATCCAGTCAATGGCCTGCTCTGACCAGGAGCTGTTCTTTGTTCAGGAGCGGGCCCTGCGCGTTTTGAGCCTGCGCTGAATCAGAGAGAGACTTTCAGGTCGCAGCCCAGCTCGCAGGCAAGGAACATGGCCTGAAAGAAGGCCTTGTATTCGCGGATCGTGGCGTCGTCTTCGCGTTGGGCAACAGCCCGCAGGCCGTTGCGCGCCACGGGCCGGTCTCCTTCGCGGTGCTCAAACACGCGCAGATCGGTGAAATCCGAGATCGGACGCTCCAGCGGCAGGCCCGCCGCATAAAGATCAAAAACACCCAGCAGGAATCGAGCGTGACGCGCGCTGATGGTTTCCGTCATGAAGAGAAGCTCGAACACCTGGTTCACACTCAGCTTGCCGCCCGAGTCGTAGCGGCGCGTCAGGGCCTTTTGGCTCTCAAAGAAAACCTCGGGCACACGGCGCATTTCCGCCACGCGGTGGCCCACCACGCCGTTGCTGGCCAGATAGTTGAGCAAGAGCTTGGGCGTGGGGTCTTCGGCCGCTCCGCGAATCAAACCCATGAGCCAGGCCTCCCCCCGCAGACTGATGGGCAGGTGAATTTCGCCGCGGCAGCCAAAGGCGTAGGCCCCCACGCGCGCGGGACATTGCTCGCATAGCGAGGCATGGCGATCCAGTTCTTCAAAGCGGCCGAGAATCTCGGCGGCCGTGGTGACCGCAAGCGAAGCCTTGCCCTTGCTGTCCTTGATGGTGAGGTTGACTCTCACGCCGTCGGCGGGCACCCCCGGGGCCTTTCGGCGCGCCTTGTTCAGGGCCTCGTTCGCCCGGTCGCGCTGGTAGAGCAGGCGCAGCATCTTGGATGCGCGCACATGCGGCTTGACGCGACAGGCAAGGTCCACAAGGTAGGTAATGGCCATGGTCAGGTCTTGATAACCAGCAGGCGCGGCTCTGTGAAGGCTTCAATGGCGTACTTGGGACCCTCCCGCCCTAGCCCTGAACCCTTGATGCCGCCATAGGGCATCTGGTCGACACGATAGGTAGGCACGTCGTTGAGTATCACGCCGCCCACTTCGAGGGTCTCGAAGGCCTGAAGCGCCAAGGGCAGCGAGCGCGTGAACACCCCGGCTTGCAGACCGAACTCACTGGAATTGGCAGCTACCAGCGCGGCTTCGAAATCGTGGTAACGCGCAAACACCGTGACGGGGCCGAAAACCTCCTCGCAGCAGACTTTCGTGGTTTCCGGCACGTCCGTCAGCCACGTGGGACGATAGAACTGTCCGTCTCGGACGCCGCCGCACAGCACGTTGGCACCCTGGCGCACGGCTTCCTGTACCCAGCTTTCAACGCGCAGGGCCGCGGCTTCATCAATCAGCGGGCCCACCAGCACATCCTCGTGGGCCGGATCTCCCACCCCCACGCGGGCCGTCAGTTCAAGCAGGCGCGCCAGCAGCTTGTCCGCGATCTTCTCATGGGCGAAGACACGCTGAACCTTGATGCATACCTGCCCCGCGTTGGCAAAGGCCCCGGTCACGATGCGCTGGGCCGCGACCTCCAGGTCGGCGTCGGGCTCCACAATTACGGCGGCGTTGCCGCCCAGCTCCAGCAGCAGGCGCTTGCGGCCGGCGATGGAGGCGAGCTGCCACCCCACTTTCGCGCTGCCCGTAAAGCTGACCACCGCCGCCCGGTCGTCGCGCACCAGCGACTCGGCCACGTCGTTGGCGCAGGGCAGAATCGAGAAGGCGCCCTCTGGCAGGCTCAGGCCCGACAGAATGCGGCCCAGCATCAGCGCCGTCAGCACGGCCTGGGGCGCCGGTTTGAGAATCACGGGACATCCGGCCGCGATTGCAGGCGCGACCTTGTGCGCCACCAGGTTGATGGGGAAGTTGAAGGGCGTGATCCCAATGACGGTGCCGCGCGGAAAGCGCTTGACCAGTCCCAGGCGTCCTTCGGAACTGGGCAGAGTGTCCAGGGCCACCACTTCGCCGATGTTGCGCTTGGCCTCTTCGGCGGCGATCTCAAACGTGCTGACCGAGCGCTGCACTTCGCCCCGCGCAAGGCTGACGGGTTTGCCCGTCTCGGCCGTAATGACGTGGGCCAGTTCTTCCTGGCGCGCGTGAATCTGTTCGGCTACCCGGCGCAGCGCGGATTCCTTCGCCCCCGAAGACAGGCGTGCCATTTTCGGCCGCGCGTGGAAAGCTGCGGAGAGTGCTGCCGCGGCATCGTTGCGGCCCGCCAGGCAAACCTCGCCGAGGTCCTGGTGGTCATAAGTGTTGCGGTGGCGGAACGTACTTGTGGTCGTTACTTCCGCGCCCGCAAGAAACAGAGGATGCGTCGTCATGGTGTCTTTCGGCTTTGCGATTCCTCCGCATACTAAGGCATTTCCCCCCGCGGCTCAAAGCGTGTCTTTGCGGGTGCCGCAGGGCGACCGGCGTCACGGGACGGCGCTTTCTCCTTTGACAGAAGCCCGCCGCTGCGGGACTCTGCGCCCCATGGTCCCGGACCGCTTTCTGCCCGCCATCTCCGTAACCACCCTGCTGGCCTGCGGGGCAGTGCTTTCCGTGGCTCCCTGGAGCGTGGATCTGGGCATTGACTCCGGCAAGACCCTGCTGCTGGCCCTGCTCCACATCGAGTTGGCCCTGACTCTGCTGCTGCCGGGTCCAGGCCCCCAGGCCGGCCGCCGCGCACTGCCCGTGCAGGGGGCCTGGCTTGCCGCCTGTGCTACATCGTCTTCGGCGGCCCTGTTGTGCTTTGCCTACCGGGCCCAGCCTGAGGTCGTACTGGAGGTTCGGGGGCTCGCCCTGGCCTGCTGGGCGGCGGCCTTTGGCGTCAGTGCGCTGGGACATGCCCTGCAATCCAGGCTTGGGGGGCCCTGGGCGTTGCGCCTGCGGCTGATCTGGCTGGCCGTTGCGGCCTTGCCCGTGCTCTGGCACTACTTCGCGCTGGAATACGCCCAGCGCAGCCTGCTGCACCTCAGGCCGCTTTCGCCCCACTGGCTGCTGGCCGCCTTCCCCGACGGCGCCTGGACCCCGCTGGAATACTGGCCGCTGGTCGCCCTTGCCGCGGCAACCTGGCTGGCCGCAGCGATATTGACACGTCAAGGGACCAGGCCATGATTTCACGCGTCACGGCTCTCGCCCTGCTGCTGCTTTGCGCCGCCGCCGCGCCCGCCCAGGCCATCGATGCCGCGCGCAGCGGCCTGCTCAGCGCCCCACGCGCGAGGCCCGGCTGCTTTGCCCCCCTGCGCGTGGTGTTCGAAGCGCCGCCGGGGGCGACCGGGGCGCTCATTGAGTCCGTCAGCCCCGGCGTAGTCTTGACACGTCAAGTCAATCTCTCCAGGGCCGGCGCCACGGAGGCTCGCATACCCTGGTTCGTCGGGGCGGGCAGCTTTGTGCGCGTCAGCATCAGCGGGGCCAGCGCCGAGTTCACGCCCCCCATGCCCGCCAGGCCGCAGTTGCCCAGCTACGGACGGCACTACACCGCCGTGTTTGCCCCGGACCCCGCGGCCGCGCGCGAGGCCTTGCGGCCCGGCGATGAATGGCCCTGCGACTTTTTCTCTGACAGCGAGGCCTTTGAGGACTGGCGCATGCTCGACGGCTACGACGCCGTGATGCTGTTCAATCCCGGCTCCGCCGCCTGGCCCGCGGGCTTGGCCCAGGCCCTCACCGACTTTGCCAGCCTGGGCGGCGCCATCATCACCACGGACAACTTCACCCCGCCCAAGGCGACTGCCCCTACTACTCTGGCACTTGAGGACGTTGCCTTCTCGCGCCAGTTCTGCGGCGCGGGCGCAGTCTATCGCGTCCGACACGCTTCGTTGCTGGCTGCGACGAACCCCAGTCGCGCCATCATTGCCGCTCTGCGCGACCATCGCTGGCATGGCGCTGACTTGCCGCCCTCAGGACCCGCGCCCTCGCGCGCCATATCCGAGCCCCACGCGCGCGCCTGGCTGGTGCCTCTTCCTCCCCACGAGCCCCCGGCACCCCCGCTTTTCTTTGCGCTGTGTGGACTGCTGCTGCTTGCATCGCTGCTGGCACCCGTGCTGGCGGCACGGCTTTCCCGCCGGGTTTGGCCCGGCGCTTTGGCCGTCTTCCTGGCATCTCTTGCTGTCGCAGGGCCGGCCGCCCTGCAACCCGGCCCACCCGTGACAATCGAGGCCAGTCAGGTCGAGCTGGCCCTGGGCGATGTTGCTTCCCGGCGCAGCTTCGTGACAGCGCCCGTCGCTCAAGGCTCGGCCCTGGTTTGGGCCGTCAACCTCGATGCCGCCGGCCCGCGTCTGTTGCCGCGCCAGGCCCCCGCAAGAGTTCAGTACAGCGCCTGGATGGTGGACGAACCCGACTCAAAGCCGATGAGGGCCGCGGCCCAGGGATTTGAACTCAAGGCCGGAAGCATCTCCGGCGAAATGTTTCGCGACTTCGCGGCCAGCGCCCGACGCGGCCAGACCAGCCTCGACGAAGGCAAGGCCCTGGTACTGGACTGGTGGCTTGAAGCCAACGCCTATCGGGGCCGCGACGCCACCCTGCGGGGCGCCGAGGCCTCGACCCAGCCCCTGACCGACAGGGAAAACGCCCATTGGCGCTTCAGGGGCGCGATTTCCGTCACCCCGCTGAGGCAAGACCGCTGATTTTGCAGGGAAGCTAGCCTCGACAATGCGGCATTTCCTATACTCGCGACCTAAGGTTCTCGAGGCCCAACGTGTTTAACCTGCGTGGCAAGACTCCCTGCCGTTCTCCGGAAGAGAACGGCGCTGAAGGCGCGCAATCCGGCGCGGGAAAGCCTGACAAGAGTACCGCCCATGTGCGGCCCTCTTACCCTGTCAAGGCACCCGAAGGCCGCGTCACGCGTCGCGCCGAGCCCGCACTGCCTCATCGCCGCATGCCGGGAACCGACAAGCAGGTCTCCAATGGCAACATTCCGGTGCAGCCGGCGGCGGCTTCGGATACCGTTACAGACCTCACGGACAAGCCAACGGCGACGCCCCCGCCCGCGGCCCCTGCACCAGCTCCTGCCCCCGCGGCTCAGGCTCGCACTATCTCCACTCCCGCCGCCCCGCGCCAGCGCACGCCCGAAGAGATTGCCGCTGCCAAGGAAGCGGCCATTCTGGCCGCCCGCCAAGCCGCTCGCCAGGCGCCCAAGGTCGATGAAATCGCCACGCGCCCGACCGAGCGCACCACGCGCGAATCCATTCAAGCGCGGCAGAGCATCCCGATCACCGAAAAGGTCGGCCCCAAGTCCAGCGACTCGGGCCCGCTCAAGCCTTTTTCGCGCGGAGTGAAAGCCAGCGAGGCTCCGACCATGCCGCCCCATCGCGTGGCGCCCTCTTCACCCGTGCAGCACATTCCCAAGCCGCCGGCCCAGACGCAGCCCGCCAAGCCGATGACTGTGCCCAAGAGCGACGCCTTCGCGCCGGCCAGGCCCGCCATTCCCACCGTAAGCATGACTCCGCCGGGTGAAGAAACGGAACTGCGCGGCAATGTCGCCCCCGTTCGCGCCCCGGCTACTTCCAGCGGGCCCATCAGCCCCCTGGAGGAAACCCAGGACATGGACCCCGCCGAGGTCGAGAGGCCGCCTCTGATCAACGGCGAGGAAAGCCCGCGCATCTCCTTTGGACAGGCTGCCCTGAACCTCAAGCTTGTCACCGCCGCCCAGATTCAGGAGTGCGTGAACATCCAGCGCATGCAGATGACCAAGGGCCAGCGCGTGACCCTGCTGGGACAGATCCTGCTTGAGCGCGGCTACCTCGACAAAGCCGGCATCGACCGGGTCAAGAGCTACCAGCAGGTGTTCCAGTTCGGCAACAAGATCCCCGGCTACCAGATCGTGGAGAAGCTGGGCCAGGGCGCCATGGGCGCCGTGTTCAAGGCCAAGCAGTTGCGCATGGAGCGCTTTGTGGCCATCAAGGTGCTGCAACCCGAGCTGGCCGCCAATCCCACCATCAAAGCCCGATTCCTTCAGGAAGCGCGGGCCAGCGCGCGGCTGAACCACCCCAACGTCATCGTCGGCATCGACGCGGGAGAAGTCGGAGGGCTCTCGTACTTCGCCATGGAGTACGTGGAGGGCAAGACGCTGCACCAGCTGGTGAAGGAACGGGGCCCCATGGATGAGCGCCAGGCCCTTGAGGTCATTGTGCAGGTGTCCAAGGCGCTGGAGCACGCCGAGAAGCACTCGCTTGTGCACCGTGACATCAAGCCCGACAACATCATGGTCACCCGCGAGCGCGTGGCCAAGCTGCTGGACCTTGGGCTGGCAAAGATGCGCGTCGAGGGCGACGTGGGCCAGAGCAAGGGCATGGCCGTGGGCACGCCCAACTACATCTCGCCCGAGCAGGCCATGGGCCGCAGCGACATTGACACCCGCGCGGACATCTACTCCCTGGGCGTGACGCTGTTCTTCGTGCTGACGGGGCGCGTGCCTTTTGAGGGGCCGCCGGAAGTGGTGATGTACCGGCACATCCATGAGCCCCCGCCGCACCCCAAAAACTTCCGGCCGGACCTCAGCGACAGCGTCTGCACGCTGATGTTCACGATGATGGCCAAGCGCCCGGAAGACCGGCCTGCCAGTGCCGGACAGGTGGTCAGCGACATCGAACACCTGCTCCGCACGGGCAAACTGCCCGGACTCTTTGACAGCGGTGCGCCGGCGGCGCCCCTGCGCGTGAACAAGAGCGGCGGCGCGCTTGTAGTAAAAAAGCGCCTGCCCAACCTGCATGGCTACGGCATGCCGGGAGCCCACACCAACTTGCCGCCGAGCCCGCCGCCAAGCGATGATGCCAACGCGCCAAGGCTTCCGCGCAAGCGCCGCAAGCACTTCGGCTCGGGGTGGTAATGGCGGCCGGGCGATGGAGTGTTCGAGAGATGGCGAGATGGTAAAAGCAATCATGCTTCTGACGATTGCCCCCGGCTGCTGCGATCTCTTCCTCTCTCAAACACAATCTCCACATCCATGGCCGGCCTCTACATCATCCTTGAAGGCATCGACGGAACGGGCAAGAGCACCGTGGCGCGCTTGCTGGCTGACTCCCTGCGCGCCGCCGGCCGCGAGGTCGTGCTTACCGGCGAGCCGACCAATGCCCCCTGCGGCAAGCTGATTCGCGAACGCCTTTCTGACAAACGCATCAAGACCACGGCCCAAGAGTGGCTAGGTCTGTTTGTGGCGGACCGCCGGGTTCACATTGACACTGTGGTGCGTCCGGCGCTGGAAGCCGGCAAAGTCGTCATCCAGGACCGCAGCATGTACTCGACTCTCGTTTACCAGGGACAGATGGGAATCGCGGAAAAGGAAATCCTGGCCCGCCACGATGGCTGGCACCCCAGGCCTGACCTGCTTGTCATCCTTGACATCGCGCCCAGGTTCGGGCTGGCGCGCACGGTCAAGCGCACCAAGGGAATTGGCCAGCGCTGGACGCGGCAGAAGAGCCAGGTGTACATGTTCAAGGACGGCGACGGCCCGCAGACGACAGAGAAGCTGCGCTTCCAGCAGGGCCTCAGAAAGCGCTATGCGCGCATCAAGGGTGAGAACGTGTTGCACGTCGAGGTCCGCGAGCTTGCCCCCGAGCAAGTCCGCGACGCGATACTGGCGAAGCTGGCGGAATCAAGCAGGGTTTTGACCTGAACAACACGAATCAACCTCAACCGGGCTCAATCCCAGACGGATGGCCCAATGACGTACTCCAAGGCCTGCGAAGACCGGGACGAAAGGAGTTCCGCCTGCAGGACGTGTACTCATTCCGTGCTGAACTCGCCTATTTGCACCCGGAAACAATCACTTGGAGAACAGTATTCGCCAGCAGCTCCAGGTACTGCGTGATGCGTGCCTCATTGAATTCTTGAACCATCGCGGGACTATCGGATGCCTGGACGGCCACCAGAAAGGCGCTGGTCGACTGCATGTTCGTCGATAGTAATGAAGCCCCAGAGTGGAGAGGCGCACGCATGCTGAGCATGGGTTCTTGCGCAAAACACCTGGTCCGTTGGCTTCATTCTGCGCAACGGGCGCATCAACGGGCTAACCCGGAGGGTTGTTGCATCGTGGCGCGAACGACGAGCCGACTCTTCCGCCACATGTCCTTACAACCCAGTCGTCCTCCAGCTATGAGGATATCCCAGCGTCGAATGGCTATGATCCAGCAGCGCCTCTGGTCATTGTCGAGATCAAAGGCGGCCGACTCCGCCTCTCCCTGATCGCTTCGGCGGCAAGCCTCTCGTTCTTGGCTTCGCCCTAAGCGACTGCGCAAGCACCCCACTGCAACTTTGGGCCTCGGAGTCCAATGCGCGCAGAAATCTGGCCGACGGCGCGCCTTCTGTGGTCAGGTTTCCCGAACCCAGACAGTCAATGACGCTCAGTCCTGTTACGGCGGCATGGCGTGCAGCACGTCGGCGGCAAGCTTGGCCCATTTGCCTCCCAAGGGACAAAAGTTGCCATTTTGGACCAATGCTCAGGCCAGGTCGATTTAGAAGGCAGGTGGCAGCGAAGCTCGATCTATGGTTCTTTCGCACTAAGCGGCCGCCCCTGACCTCGGCATCGCTATGGTCCGAGTTTTGAGCAGGGGGCAACCATGCACCTCGCCGAATTGTCTGACTGGAAGTGGCTCGCCAGCTACGCATTCATAGGCGTCACGGTGTTCGGGTGCGGTTATGCAGTACTGAATGCGCTGCCGCCAGCGAGCTTGCAGTCACGCATCGGATTCGTGTCATTTCGTTTGAACAACTCGGCCAACGCGATCTCCGCCAGCAGTCTGTACGGTAGATTTCTGTTGTTGTTTCTTGGAGGAATCCCACTGATGATCGGGATCGCAGTGGCTCGAGGCGAGATACGCCTCTTCTAGCACTGTCGAGTCCAAGTCCTCATGGAGCCACTGGCGCGCCTTTGCGCATATGAAACCTGGTAGTCCAGGTTCGACAGTGGCCTTCGCTCGGCCAAGCCCCTCCTTGACGGCTTGCTTGGCCGTTCTACCCTTTGCCGCTCCAATTGACGGAGATGGTCATGTCCAGGCAGTGCGAAATCTGTGGCAAGAAGGTGGTGGCCGGCGGAAGCATCCGCAGGCGCGGCTTGGCCAAGAAGCTCGGCGGCGTCGGTAGCCGCGTCATTGCGCGCAACAACCGCATGTTCCGCCCCAATGTTCACCGCATGCGCGCCGTGGTAAACGGCGCCATCAAGCGCATCACGGTGTGCTCAAGCTGCGTGCAGGCCGGCAAGGTCACCAAGCCGGTCAAACGCAACTTCGAGAAGGCGGCCTAAAGGCCTTCGTGAGTCCTTCCGGCGCAAAGGGAGTCCCCTCCCTTTGCGCCTTGGTTTTCAGACAGTATCCACGGTGGCCGCGCCCGAGGCGTACTGGGCCAAAACGGCCCAGGCATCCAGCGGCTGGGCCACGTCCTGGAGGCGTTTGAGGTGCTTGGCCGCACCGGAGTTGTCGCCCTCGCGCTTGGCCCTCAGATGCCGCGCAAAGTGAACGGGCGCGAGCTCGCGCAGGTCCGGGTTCTTGACGAGAAAGCTGGTCCAGCCTGCGCTCTTCTGCCAGTACTGGCTCCAGGCCCCCTTGAGGTCCTTGACCTTCACCAGCGAGTCAATCCACTTCTGCGCGTCCGCTTCGCGCCACGCCCACTCATAACAGATCGCCGGCAGCAGCCAGATCGTCAAGGGCAGGGTATTCTTGCGCAGCTCCTCACACACAGCGCGGCAGGCATCCTGCTCTTTCTGGCCGCCATAGATGCTGCGCACGGCATGGGAAACCAGCCGCAACTGGCGGCCTTGTGCGAGCTGTTCGGGGGTGCCGTACTCCTGATTGGCCCAGTCGGCGGCGTCCAGGTCGGTCATGGCCTGGGCGGTGTCACCGGCCATCAGGAACACCAGGGCATGGGCGGTGTAGGCCGGCCCGAATTCGCGGAACTCCTGGCAGATCTCGTTGAGAGCTTCGGCCGCCGCCGAGAGATCTCCCTGGGCAGCTTTTGCCAGCGCCTGCGAAGTGCGTTCTTTGGGCTCCATGGCCTCTTCGTTACGCGGGCATGGGTCACAAATCAAGCTTTGGCGGCACAAACACAAGCGCCGGCCCCGTAGGCCGGCGCTTGTTCGCTTGCCGCGGCTTACTTCACGTCAATCTCAACGATATAGCTTCCGTATCCCGTGCCTGCCGCGCAGACCAGCATGTAGTTGCCGGCGGTGAGGTTCAGGTTAGTGACCACAGGATCGGCCAGCCCCGCGGGGTCAAGGAAGAGGACTTCCTGCCCGTACTGGTCTACCAGCTGGATATTGCCGTCAAAGGTGCCGCTGACCCAGATCATGGCCAGGTCCACGGCGGTGTCGCTGGTCAGAGTGAAGAAGTAGCTGTCCATGTCCGTGGGGTCATTGATGTAGCCACCGCTGTCTGTGTAGAGGGTGTGGCGCGCCAGCACGCCGAAGTCCAGACCGCCCAGCGAACCCACCACGATGTCCAGGTCGTACATGCCCTGGCTGTCACCGGTGCCGCCCACCACGATTACGTAGCTGCCCGCCTGAAGTTCAGTAACGATGACGGCGTTGTTGCCGGGACCGCCGTCATTGTCGCCAACCAGGAAGTGGAAACCACCCGTGTAGAGGTCAACCCAGGGATCCAGAGACCCGCCCGAGGTCACGGTAATCATGATGGTGCTCTGCTGGGCCAGAGACAGCGTGAAACCGTCTTTGTCCGCAAAGCTGTCGATGTCCTGGGTAGAAAAATCGTGCTCGAACTGGTTGAAGGTTCCGAAGCTGACGCCGCCGGACGGCACATAGTTCACGTAGTCGAAATCCGGATCGTAGTCCTCTTCTTCTTCCCAGCCATCGTGGCAAGCGCTGAGCAAAAGCACAGGCGCGGCCAGAAGGGCAATCGCGGCAAGTTTGATGGTCTTGAACATGGCATTTCCCCCTGTGACTGCGGGGGCAGAATCCCCCGCACCATGATTGTGACGCATCCAGGGGCCGATGGTTCGGAAATCCGGCTTGGGGCAGTCGCTGTCGGCCCTCCGGCACGCCCTTGCCAGTTTACTGGCAGGGCGCCAAAGACAAGGGCGCGGTGAACATCGCCGCGCCCGAAACCACCGTGACGATGGCTCAGCCCTTTTTGGCGCGCTCCCAGCGCTGGCGCAGGGGCATGTAGTCCTTGATCACACGCGACTCGCCAATGAGCTCCTTGAGGATGTCGATGGCCTTCTCGTGGTATCCCAGGCCGCGGTGGCTTCCGCAGAACTGGCTGAACACTATGGGCTCGATGCCGCGCTCAAAGCAGTCCACAGCGGTCTTGAGAACGCTGGTTTCAGTGTCGGCGCCTACGATGTAGAGGCCGGTGTTGTCGAGTTCGAGCTGCGAAAGCAGCTCCTCGAGGTCGGGCGTGAAGGCCGTGTAGATGTTCTTGGTGATCAGATAGCGCCTGGCGCCCCAGTTTTCGCCCAGGTTGACGGTGCCGTACTCGGTCAGGGGCGGCACGTTGCCCATGACCTCCGAGATCTCAGGGGCCATGCCAGCTTCACCCGCCTCCGTCATGAACTTGCTCTCGAGCAGGCGGCGCGCCGGGCTGTCAGGCGTGTTCACGTAGCGGGTGAAAATGATGGGGTCAAAGAGCTGCGCCTTCACGATGCTGGCAATGCCGCCCGGGATGAAGCGGTTGTACTCCGTGATGTTGCCGCGCTGAACATCAACGACGATGAGTGGACGCTGCATGGCTTTCCCCCGTCAAGGATGGGCGAATCCTAGCGCTTTGCCTCGGACATGGGTAGGGGCGACATGGCGGCAGAAGACCTGCGATTTGTTAGGCAGCCGGGGCCCGCGCGTTTGCGCCCGGCGCGGCTCAAGCTATCCTCACGCGCGGAGCGGAAAGCGGACATGACGGCCCAAGGCCGTTCAAGCACGGAGACGAATCATGGCAATCGCGAAAGTGGCAGTCATCGGCTGCGGTCTCATGGGCAGCGGCATTGCAGAAATCTGCGCCAAGGCCGGCCTGAAGACAGTGGTGCGCGAAGTGAGCGAGGACTTCCTGAAGAAGGGCGCAGAACGCATCCAGGCATCGTTGGCCAAGGCCATGCAGCGCGCCATCGAAAAAGAGAAGCAGGACCCGACCCAGGCGCAGATGGCCATGGCTCAGGCCCTGGGCTGCCTGCAGTTCACGACGCGCCTCGAAGACTGCAAGGATGCCGACCTTGTCATCGAAGCCATTATCGAAGACAAGACGCAGAAGCAGGACCTGTTCAAGCAGCTGGACGCCTTGTGCAAGCCGGGCGCCATCATCTGCACGAACACCAGCAACATCTCGATCACCGAACTGGGCGCCGTCACCAAGCGCGCCGACAAGTTCGCCGGCCTGCACTTCTTCAACCCCGTGCCCGTAATGAAACTCGTCGAGGTCATCAAGGGCGTGCTCACCAGCGACGCCACGCTCTCCGAGCTCAAGGGTTTCGCCGAGAAGGTCGGCAAGACCAGCATCATTGCCAAGGACACCTGCGGCTTTGTCGTGAACGTGCTGCTCGTTCCCTACCTGTTTGACGCCATCCGCCTGGTCGAAAACGGCGTGGCTTCAATTCGCGACATCGATACGGGCATGAAGCTGGGGTGCGGCTACCCCATGGGCCCGCTGGAGTTGCTTGACTTCGTTGGCATTGACACGACCTACCACATCAGCGTGAACATGTTCGAGGAGTTCAAGTCTGACCGCTACGCGGCACCGCCGCTGCTCAAGAAGATGCACCTGGCCGGGCTGCACGGCCGCAAAACGGGCAAGGGCTTCTACGACTACACGGACCCCAAGAACCCAGTGCCCATGAAGCTGGTGTAGGCAGCAAAGCGCGCAGTCGCATTCATCGACGGGGCGGCGTTGGCCGCCCCGTCTTGCTGGGCAGAAGCACTCAGGCAGGCGAACGACCCACACCCGGGGCGCGTGCACGCTCCGTGAGCCTGCCGTCTTCCATCTCGAGTATGCGGTCCACGAGATCGAGCGTACGGTGGTCGTGAGTCACCACCAGCACGGCGGCACCCTGGGCGTGGGCTGCATCCCGGAACAGCTCCATGACCTGTCGGCCGCGGCCGCTGTCCAGCGATGCCGTCGGTTCATCGGCCAGCACAACCGAGGGCCGGTGGATGAGCGCCCGAGCGATGGCCACGCGCTGGGCCTCGCCGCCCGAAAGCTTGGCCGGCAAGGATAGAAGTCGCTTGTCCAGCCCGAGGTTCTCCAGAAGGGCGCGGGCCCGCTTGCGGGACTCGTATGCGTTGACGCCGTCGATCTCCAGAGACAGGCGTACGTTCTCCTCCGCCGTGAGGAACGGAATGAGGTTGGAGCGCTGGAACACGAAACCGATCTGCTGGCGGCGCTGACGTTCCAGGCTGGTGCGCGGCAACGCGTTCTCAATGACCTGCACCTCGCCGATGCGCAACGATCCCGTCGTCGGCGCGTTGATCAGTCCAAGGATGGTCAGCAACGTGGACTTGCCCGACCCCGACGGACCCAGGATCGCCACAACCTCGCCGGCGCGCGCCTCAAATGAAGTGGGCTTCAGCGCCTCCACACGCAGGGCGCCCTCCCCATAGGTCTTGGAGAGATTCTCTGCGGACACCACCGTTCTGCGCGCTGGTTCAGTCATGATGCGAGCACCTGGTTGGGGTCGGCCGACAGGGCCTTGCGCAATCCGACCAGGCCCGCAGCCCCCGAAATGCCCGCCACCACGCCGGCGAGCGCCAGGCGGTCGCTGTCGGCAACGAGTACGCGCCGCGGGAAGTGGCCAAACAGCAGCTCACCGATCAGCAGCGCCACAAAGAACGAGAGCAGACCCAGCAGCATGGATTGCTCAAGAATCAGCCGCAGAATCACGCCACGCCGCGCGCCCAACAGCTTGAGCAAGGCCAGGGAGTGCATCTTGTCCAGCGTCATGGTGTAGACTATGAGCCCCATCACGATGGCCGAAATCACCACGAGCAGTGTGCGAAACAGACCGATCTGTCGCCTGGCCCGGTCAATCACACCGCGGACCAGCAGGGCTCGTTGCTCCTCCAGCGTGTATACGCTGATGTCCGGCCATTGCTCCAGGCGCTGGCGAAGCGCCACGGGATCCTGGCCGGGCTGAACGTCCACCAGCACGGCATTGACCGGCGGTGGCGTCAGCGCCGGAAGGCGCGGCTGCCCGGCACGCGCGAGGCTGGCGGGATCGCGGCCATATTCGCTCCGCCTCACCCGAGCCAGCCTGGCTTCTCCCTCGAGTCTCAGGGCTTCATTGGACAGGTCGTTCTGAATGTTGAGCGCGTCAGCCACGCTGACAAACAGCATGGGGTCGCCGCCGGAACTGACCATGCCGCTGGTAATGCCCACGACCGAGAAGACATCGCGCCCGATGGATAGTTGGGCGTCCAGGGGCAGCCCCAGAGATACGTCAACCACGACTTCATAGTGCGGCGCACGCAGGGACCGGCCCTGGGCCAGCAGGAGCAGGTCTCCGGTGTCGTCAGGCCAGGAAAGCCCGGCCAGCATGAAGCGTTGTACTCTGCCGTCAACGCCCGTGCGTTGGACGTTGAAGGAAACATAGCTGCGCGTTCGCGACACGCCGGGCACCGCGCGCAACCTCTCAGCCAGGCGCAGGGGCACGCGGGAGCTCTCGGCGAAAGGGCCCTTGGTGTCACGCTGAACGACCCAGAGGTCGGCCCCCAGCGTGTCGGGAAGCACCGTGGCGTCAACGACCATGCCGTTGTAGATACCCGTCATGGCCAGCACGATGGACAACAGCATGCCCAGGCCCAGGGCGGTCAGCACGAAGCGCCCTAAGTCATGGCGGATGTCCCTCACGGCGAGGTCCATCATGGCAGGGCCTCCTGGACGCTGATGCGTGCGCCTTCACTCAGGCTCGCAGCCGACCCCGGCGCAGGGCGGATGACGCGCTCGCCCTCGCGCAGGCCCTGGCGGATCTCAACGCGCTCGCGGCTCTGCAGGCCGGTTCTTACCTCGCGCAGGGCTGCCCTTCCGCCTTCATCCACCCAGACCCAGGAAGCGCCGCCGCGCAGCAAGAGGTAGACCGCAGGCACAAAGAGCGCGTCAGGCGCGCGATCGCCCATGATCAAGGCGTCGGCTCGCTGGCCGGCGGCGAGAGTCGGCGGGGCCTGTGCGATCAGCAGGTCCACCACCAGTTCGCGGGACTCACGATCCACCTCCAGTCCCACGCGCAAGACGGAGGCCTCCAGCGACTGCCCTGGTGCCGAACGCAGGAAAACCCGCGCCGGCTGGCCCCGCTGAAGCCTGGACAAAAAAGTCTCGTCCACCCATACGCTTGCCCAGACCGCCGAAGTTTCGCCCACACGAAGGATTACGCCCCCCGTGACCGCCACGTCCCCCGGCTCGGCCAGCCGTGCGAGTACGAGGCCATCCACGGGGCTTACAAGCTTTGCCCGCGCCAGCCTGGCGCGGGCCGCCTCCAACTGCTTGACGGCAGAAGCCACCTTGCGCTGACCTTCGTTCAGTGCGGCCTTGGCCCTCGCCACGTCGGCTTCCGTCACACGAAGGCGCTCGACGGCCTGATCCAGAGCATCCTGGGACACGGAGTGCGAGCGAAAGGCGTCTTCCTGCCGTTTGGCATGGGCCTCGGCGCCGTCGCGCTGGGCGATGGCTCTCGCGACGTCTGCCTGCAGCCGGTCCAGGGATGCCCGCACCAGCTCGACATCCTCGGCGGCGGCCGCCTCCTCGGCGCGAACGACTTCATGGTCCAGGCTGGCCAGAACCTGACCCGCCTTGACCCGATCTCCCTGACCGGCGTGGATGGCGACGATCCGACCCGAAACCTCAAATCCCAGCGCAGACACGCGCTCGAACTCGATAGACCCCGTGCCCGGGAATTGCTCCTGCACCTCACCGCGGTGCACCTCATGGACGAAGACGGGGACGGGCTTGAATACCAGAGCCCAAAGGGCTGCGGCGCCTCCGGCAAGCAGTAGTGTTCCCCACAGCAATGAACTGCGCCAGCGCATGACGTCTCCTCAATGCTTGTATCAGTATATAACACTCTATTTATCCTATTTATTCGCACCCGGACTGCGCCGATTGCAGCCCGCAAATGGCACCGGGCCGGCTTGCGCCGGCCCGGCTCTTGTCACACCCCCATTGCTCCTACTTGCCCCAGAGTTCCAGCTGGGCGCGGCCGCCGCGGGGCAGATTCTTGTAGCGGAACTCCACCTTGCGGATGACCCGTTGACCGCCCGGCAGGTCAATGACGCGCGAGCGCGTGTCTTCCGTGAAAATCAGGCGCGTGCGCGGTGAGAACTTGTCTCCGTCGCCAAACGTCACCTCCACGTCGAAAAGCTCCAACCCGCTGTGCTCGCACTTCAGGGCAATGCGCGAGAAACGCCCCTCCGAAGCCGTCACCATGATCGTGTCCCGGTCCGCCCCGGCCTTGTAGTTTACCCAGCGTTCGCCCAGTTTGTCCCAGCCGGACATTGCGTCGGCGCGCGCATCGCGCATGTCGTCGCGGACTTCATCCTTCACCGTGTTCTTGCCGCACCCCGCCAGCAGGCCTAGACAAAGCGCCAGCAACACCGCCCATCGTGCAGTCATTGCATCTCCTCAAAGAGTGATTGAAGGGGCGCGCCAGGCGCGCCCCCAAAGGGTTGAACTCAGGCCTTCTTGCCGTAGACGTTGATCGTAGCGCGTCCCTCGCCTCCCTTGATCTTGCTCTTGTACTTGAACACGATCTTCTGGATGCGGCGGGACTTGCCTGGCAGGTCAATGTCGCGGCTGCGCGTGTTCTCGTCAAACTCCAGGCGCGTCTTTACGTCGTGCTTGTCGCCGTTGGCGAAGGTCACTTCGATGTCCCACATCTCAAGGTTGCCTTCCTCCACTTCAATGCGGAACGAGCTGAAGAAGCCCTCTCCCTCGCAGTTCAGGGTGTCCTTGTCGGCAATGAAATCCACCTTGCGCGAACCCAGGTGCTCCCAGCCCGGAAAGCGGTCCTTGGGCTCCTTGGGCGTGGGCTGGCCCGAGCCCTGCTTGCCGTAGAGGCGGATGGTGGCCTTGCCCTCACGGATGCGGCTCTTGTACTTGAACGTCACGTTCTTGATCACGCGGGCATCGCCGGGGAAATCAAAGTTGCGCGAGCGCGACCCCTCCTTGAACTCCGCCCGTGCCTCCGGCGACCAGGTTTCATCGTTGCCGAAGGTGAACTTGATGTCCCACATCTCCACTTCGCCGTCTTCGCAGGTGATCAGCGCCCCAGTGAAACGGCCATCCTTTGCGCCTACGTCAATCGTGTCCTTGTCGGCCAGGAAGTCGACGCGGCGCGTGCCGAGGTGCTCAAAACCCTTGTACTGGAGGGGCTTGTCCTCAAAGTCATTGCTGCCCGACGTGCCGGGGCCCTTGCCGTAAACCTCAACGGTGGCCTTGCCGCGCTTGAGCTTGGAGCGGTACTTGAAGGTGATCTCCTTGATGATGCGGGCTTCGCCGGGAAGGTCAATCTGGCGCGAGCGCGAACCTTCCTGGAATTCGGCGCGCACTTCCGGCGAGAAACTCTCGCCGTTGCCAAACTCGATCTTGATGTCGTGCATGACCAGCTCGCCGTCATCGACGGACAACATGATGCTGTTGAAGCGGCCTTCCTTGGCGGTGACTTCGATGGTGTCCTTGTCCGCCCCGAAGTCGACCTTCTTGCTGCCAATGAGTTCATAGTTCGGGAACTTCGGCGCCATCATCATCTGCGCTTCCAGGGGTTGGCTCGTATGGCTGGCCAGACCCATGGCTACTGCGGCGGCAAACGCCCATCCAAATAGCTTACGCATTGTCTCCTCTTTCGTTGTTGGGCCGGTCCCCCCGGCCTCAGCCCCATTTGCGAACAGCACAGTATCGAACCCCTCACATGCAAAAGGTTGCGGAGATTTCATACAAACCGTACGAAATCCGGGCGGAAGCTCGACCTGTACTGTGTATGGGACAAGATAGAGTTGGCTTCAGCGGACTCAAGAGGGCTGTATTGCCTCAGGCGTTTGCCTTGAACTTTGAAGTGCACATTGGGCTTGGCGGAAACACAATCAGAGCATGCTCGGCTACCTCGAGTTTCCGAACTGGAATCCGGTCGTCATTGACCTCACCTGGCTGTTGCCCAACGCAGCCCTGCGCTGGTATGGCCTCACTTACGTCATCAGCTTCGCCTTCGGCTATGCCGCGCTCTGGTTCATGCAAAGGCGAGGGTATTTGCGCATCGCAGCCGATGACGTGGTGAACTACATGATCGTTGGGGTCATCGGTGTGTTCGCAGGCGGCCGACTGGGCGAAATCCTGTTCTATCAGTTCGACTACACGTTCCTGAGCGATCAGCCCTTGTCCGAGCGCCTGGTCAATGTCTTGCGCGTGTGGGATGGCGGCATGAGTTTCCACGGCGGTCTCATTGGCGTGACCCTCGCTGTGCTGCTTTTTTCGCGCTTCCGCAGGCAGAATTTCTTCAACGTCATGGACGGCTGCACCCAGTTCATGCCCTTTGGCATCGCTTGTGTTCGCTTCGGAAATTTCATCGGGGGCGACCTCTATGGTCGCGTCATCACCGACGAAAGCGGGCGCGCCATCTACGAAGGCTCCCGGCTTCCCTGGTACGCCATGAAGTTTCCCACGGACCCCGAGGCGCTGACCCTGATTGCACGCCACGTGCCTTCGGACACCTGGCGCGACCACAACCCCCTGCCGGTGGCGCCAGAAGTTTGGGCCAAGGTGGAGCCCTTTGTGCCGGGGCGCTACCCGAGCCAACTGCTGCAGATGCTGCTGGAAGGGCTCTTGCTCTGGTTCACGCTCATCTTTCTCAGGCGTTATTGCCGCAAGCCGGGCATGCTGGCCTCGCTGCTGTGCGTGTTGTATGGCGTCTACCGCTTTCCCGTAGAGTTCCTGCGCGAACCCGACCCCCACCTCAACCCCTCCGCCGAGGGTCTGAGCAATTTCAGCGCTCGCGTACTGCATGCCCTTCAACTGACCATGGGCCAAGCTCTGTGCGTCGGGCTGTTTCTCTTCGGGCTCGTAATGCTCTTCTATTGCTGGCGCAGCAATGGCACCGGCAGTCCCTATAGCGATGACGAGCTTCGCATGCGCGCGTTTACGAGAAAGGCGGCCCCGCAAGGAGCCGCCTCGCCTGCCAAGCCCTGAAGACTCCTATCTCTCCCGGGCCACCGCCATCTCCAGCAGGGGCAGAATCTGCCGGGCGGCCTTGTGCACGGCTTCTGCGCCTGATGCGTCCTCCGCCAGCTTGCGCACCTCGCCCAGGCTGTCCTTCCACGCCACTGCGCACAGCGCACTTGAAATGAACTCAACGTCTGCCGGGAAGTCACGCAGGCAGACCACAAGCACTGCCGCGCAACCGGCGCGCATCTCGCGGGCGAGTTCGGCCTTCTCGGCCCCTCGGGCCTGCCAGCCGCCGCTGTTGCCGAGGGTTCCCAACGCGACGATCAACGCGCGCCGCAGGGCCACGGCATCTTCGCCCTCGCCCCTCAGCCCAGGACTGTCGAGGCGGGACTTGACGGAGGCCAAGGCCTTGGCGTCGGCAACCCAGCCCAGGGCCATGGCCGCACCCTCGCGAACCCTCAGGGGAGTGGAGGCACTGCTGACCACTTCGTCGAGCAGGGCCAGGCCCTCCGCACCTGCGCACTGGGCGTAACTTACAGCGGCCAATGCGCGAAGCCCGTCACCGTGGCTGCCGCTCTTTAGAACGTCCTCAAGCACGAAGCGGGCACGGCCGTCAAACTTCTCGCCCGGCACCTGAACCAGGGCTGCCAGGAGCGTGTCGCGCTCAAGCTGGCCGGACTCTGCGCTGCTGAACTTGCGCTCAGGCAGTGTGAATACGAGGGCCTCCAGCAGAAGGGGCACAATCGAGTTTCCGGCGTGTGCGAAGTCGCGATGGCACGAGGGCTTGCCGTGACGGAACTGGCGATACACCTCGGGGTTGATGCCGCGAGGCTGATCCACGACCTTTGCCAACTCGGGCTGGCTGATGCGAAGGCGGCAAACCTCGGCGGCAAGGGCGCGGGGATAACCTTCCCGCGTCCAGTGTTCTAACTTCGCGGCCTGCTCAAGGGCGGGCAGGGCGTTGCCGCCGAAAGCTGTCACGGCAGCGCGCTTCTCAAGCCAGACCTTGGCATCGCCCGCCTTGACGGCGGCGAGTTCGTCAAGCGCTTCCAGCAGCGCCGGCTCGTTGAACTCCGCCACCGGTAGGGAAGCGGGCTCCAAGGCCCAGGCAGCTTGTGGCGCGGCAAGGAATGCAAGGAGGCCAAGACTGACGGCGACGGCGAATCGGTGGCTGAACATGGCTGGTTCTCGTTGGCTGAGGTTCAGGCGCGGCTACCGGCTTTAGTCCCACCAGTTTCCGGCGGGGGGAGTGCGCACGTTATTTGTGCCGCAGTGAATCTCGCCCAGCAGGTCGTGGTAGGAGTAAAAGACATCCACAAAGGTCACTTGAACAGGGTTGGAGGCCGTGCCCAGCGCCTCCAGGGCCGACTTGGTGGCGGCCGCCCAGACATCCGTTGGCTGGTCGGGCCCTTCGGGATCCGGCACCACCAGATGGGTTGTGCCGTTGGCCAGCGGCAGCGACACCAGATTGGTCACGCCGGGGTTCAGGGCCGCGGCATAGTTGCTTCCCACGTTTTCAAACAGCACCGGCAACTCGACGAAATCGGCCGCCGTCAAGCCGCACTGAGTGATGAGCTGCTGCTTGATGGTGTCCAGCTTTGTCTGGGCATTGGTGTTGTAGGTCATCAGCGCGGCATCACCCAGGATGGCGTTGACGGTGGTCTGCCAGCCATTGGTGGTGCGACCCGCAAAGACCGTGAGGTTGCCTCCGCCTGAACTCTGCACGGTCTGAAGGATGTTGCGCGCCAGCGTGGGCGAGGCAAAGGCGATCGCCCAGCCGCGGGCGCGATTGGGCGCGGGCACAAACGCGAGGAACTCGTCAATATGCCCAACGGCCAGCCAGGTCGCCGGAATCTCAAGCGAAGGGCCCTGCAAAGAGCAGGCCGTAAAGAACTGCTTGTAAAGCGAGTCCATGGCGGTGTTGTCTGTCGCGGTCGAGCCCAGCAAGGTCGAAGGACCGCCGCTGATGATTCGGCCCCACGGGTAGTTTGTCGTGCCGTTGTTGTGGGGCGGCACTACTTCGAGGTTGCCGCCGTAGTTCTGCGAATCCTGCGTACTGGCGAAGCGCTGTATGAAGTCGAAATTCGGGTCCCAGAGGATGTTCTGGCACCAGGCATCGACGGCACGGTAGCGGGCAAGCTGGAGGACACTGTCCACGCGGCGCCGGCCGCTGGCGGAAGGCAGCAGCACGGTCATGGGCTCGCTGCTGTCCTGCAGCCAGCGATCGTTGCTGTAGCTGGAGCCCGGCACTTCCTGATACGTGATACCGGCGGCGTTACACAGGGCCTGAATCGTGGTGCGGGCGGCCGTGTTGTTTGAGGTTCCACTCGTGATGCTGACGATGTAGTACCGATCAGCCACCCACAGGTTGGTATTCATGATGGGCGGGGCGCAGCGCAGGCGCACCTGATCAGTGCCAAGGCTGACGCTCGCGGCGTCGCGCACGTCCAGCGTGAGAAACACGATGCCGTCCCAGCTTGAGCTGAGGCGACCGCGACACTCAATGCCCAGTTCAATGTCTCCCGCCTGCACGGCGGAAACCGGCAGTGTGAAGCTGGCACCCGTCGAATAGATGGAAGTCCAGGTGCCTCCGTTGTTCTGGAAAATGCGGATGTTGCTCTGCGCGGCGGCAGGTGTGACGTTGACGGTGACACTGCCGCCGGAGGGCGCGCCGCTGATCTGTCGAATCACGATGCGGGCGAGGTCCAGCGCATCGGTGGCGCCGTTCACGGCCGTGTCGGAGTGGTCAAACTGCGCGTTGTTGTCGTCGTCGTCAATGTTCCAGTAAAAGACGGCACCCCGCGTCGTGGACCAGGCCTCTTCGCCCGCCTCGTCAGCGGCGTTGTCTACTGATCCGTTTCGATCGGTGTCCACGTCGATATCCACCGTCGTCGAGGGCGGAGGATTGACCGTGATGTAGGCCGCGCGGGTGCGGACGTTGTTTCCGCCGCTGTTGCTGGCCGTCAACACCACGGTGTAGGTACCGGCCGCTCCGTATACGTGGGCCGGATTCTGGGCTGTGCTGTCGGCGGTGCCATCATTGTTGAAGTCCCACGACCAGGCCGTGGCGTTCGTGGACTGGTCGGTGAACTGTACTGAGCTTCCCAGGGTCAAGGTGGTGGGCGAAGCCACGAACTCCGCTACCGGGGGAGGCGGCGTCACCGTAATGTAGGCCATGCGCAGACGGGTATTGATGCCGGCAGCGTTGGACACCTGCAGCGTGACATCATAGATGCCCGGTGCTGTGTAAACGTGGCTGGGGTTCTGACCGTAGTCTTCGGGGGTGCCATCGCTGTTGAAGTCCCACTGCCAGCCCGTGGCGCCGGTGGAACCGTCAGTGAACTGCACCGGGCTTCCTACCTGCACGGTCAAGGGTGATGCCGTGAACTCCGCAATGGGCAAACTGGGCGTTGAACTTCCGCCGCCACCGCCACCACCGGAACTGCCTCCCCCGCCGCAGCCAGCCAACATTAATGTGACCAGCAGCGGCAAAGCTACGACGCGCGCAGATACCGATATCGCATGCATGCAGACACCTCAGAAGCCCAGAGCCATGAACTATAGTACGGGCCGAGGTGACCTTCTCACCAACGATTCAGATTCCATCCAGCTATGAATCGCCCATGACGCGGGACGTTCGCGTGCCCGTGCCCTCGCGCGGGCCCTGCAAACTGCTGAGAAGACTCTTTCAGCAAGCTGTCAGATTCCGATTCAAACCTATTCGTCTGCCGCGCGGCGCACAATTTCTGCCCAGTCCACCTCAACGCGGCAGCCCTTGGGGTCCGAAGCCCAGACCTGGAAGTTCTTGAAGGTGAACCCGATGCGGATGGGCGTTGTCTTGTCCAGCGTCCGGAACAGGTCCGTCAGGGGCAACTCCACTTCCATCCACTCGCCGACGCGGGCCGCCTTAAACAGGAGGCGATAGTTGCCATCTTCGGCCGTGCCCATTTGCAGCAGCAATTCTTCCGGGGCGCGACTGACCCGCAGTCTCATGCGCAGCACGTCGCCCTTGCGCAGGTTCTGGGGTTGACTCAGATAAACCGATACGCCGGCTTCAGCCCCCTCGCCGCGACCCACGCCCTCACTGATTTCGCCCTTGTGACGGCGCTCGGGCGGGACCAAATCAAAGTCTTCGCGCCACAGAAGGCGCTGCGGCAAGCTGCGCAGAATTGCGTGTTTGCGGGCCAGCGCTTCGAGGCTGACGGCGGCCGCGCGCGAGAGCCCCTTGCTGGTGAGCGTGGCAGCCTTACCCGCCTCCACCAGGCCCGCCGGAGACTCCACTTGGCCCTGGAGGCAGGAGATTGACAATGAGCTCCTGCCCGCCTCAAACAAGACCATGCCGGCCGCGATAACGCTCAGGGCGGAGGCGGAGATCGTCACTCGAGGCAGATCGAGATTGTCGAGGAACAGGCTTTCGTCGATGAGTTCCAGCCCCTGTTCTTCGCTGCCCAGTGCTATCTCGCCGTCGAATCGCGCCAGCGCCCCTGAACCCAACGTCAAATCGGCCTGCCCCGTGGCCCGCAGGCGTGCCCCCGCCCGGAGCTGTTCGCCGGCTTCGACGACGCGCCATTCCTCCGACTCCGCGTAGCGCAACTTGAGGCCATTCTTGCGGCCGACTTCCTTTACAGTAGCTATTACGGCTTTCGGCAACTCCGCCTCAGGCCTCGGCCGTTCTTCGGGCTTGGGGGGCTCTGTGGATTCCGGGCGCCGTACCTCGCCCTCCGGGGCTTTGGCAGGCGGCTGGGGCGGCAATTCCACGGGCGGCTTTTCCTCCCGGGCCGGGGGTTGGGGCCTTGGCCTTGGGTCGGCGGGCAGGTCCGGAAGCGGAGCTTCACGTCTGGGTGACGCCTTGGCTGGGGGAACTTCGGGCGCGGGCTGAGCTTCGGCAGGTTTCTTCAGGCTCGGCGCGGGGACGGGAGCGTTGGTCTTGGCCCCGCCTTCGGGAACAGGCACAAGGCGCGGCTGGTTCATGGCAATGATCACCGCGGCAAAGGCCGCCAGGACCAGCAGGGCCGCCAGCAAAGGGCCGGTGGCTGACCTGCGGCGCACAGGCCCAACGCCCATGCGCCGCCCGGCGGCCGGCAGACTGCGGCTGCGGCGCGGCCCTTGGGCCTGCTGCCTATGCGCGGCGGCAAGAATACGGCCCGAGAGGTCGGGTGCCGCCTCCTGCGCCACCACTTCGCGCAACGCGGCATCTAGGTAACGATCCTGGGCCTGTTCGCTCATGGACGCAGCCTCTTTTCGATGCAATGGCGCAGGTGCTCCCGGGCGCGACGCAGCAGAGTCTTGGCGCCCTCAGGATCCATGCCCAGAGAACGGGCGATGTCCGCGCGGGACGCCTCGCTGGAATATTGAAGATCAATGGCGCGGCGCGCGCGCTCGGCCAGGGTTTTCAGGCACTCCCGCAAGGCCAGGCGATAGCTTTCGCCCTCGTCATCGCCTTCGGAAGACTCCCAGGCTGCGTCCAGTTCGTCGATGTTCTCGACGGACTCAAGTTTTGAACTGCGCCGCAGGGCCATGAGATAGTGATTGCGAGCCACAGTGCGCAGCCATGCTGAAGTCTGGGAGCGGCTGCGCTGCTCGGGCGGGTGTTCGAGCAGCTTGAGGAAGGTCTCCTGGGTCAGGTCATCGGCCAAGGCCTCCGGACAACCCAGGAAGCGCAGATAGCGCCAAACCGAAGCCTGATGCCGGCGCACCAGCTCAGTTAGGTCGATTTCCTCTGCCATGAGTGTCGCGTTCACATACCGGTAATGCGCGGCATGGCCCAAGGGGGTCAGGCAATTCGAGCCTGGCTTCAGGCAGCAACGGCCGTCTTCTTGAAGGCTTGGTACGTGGCTTCAAGAAAGTCCACCATGGGGCCGCGCAAGCGATGCTCCGTCAACTGGCTCAGGGACTGGGCGCGCTCCTCCACCCAATCGCGGTCCTTGCCGCGCGCCATGGAAACCGTGGGCTGCATGCCCAGCAGCATCTCAAAGAAGCTGGGGACGGCCTGATACTCCACCACGACCTGGTTGCGGGACTCGAACACATTGATGGCACGGTAACGCATGGGAACAGCCGCCTCGGGTTGAGCGCGAAGTTAGCGCCCAAGGCGGCGAATGCAACCCCATTGCGGACTCGCGGCGGCCCCCATCTCTGCTATGTTGTCCCCATGATCGAAGTCGTGGACCTGCGCAAGACCTATGAGAATCACGAAGCCGTGCGTGGTCTGACCTTCTCCGTGCCGCCGGGCGAGGTCCTGGGGCTCGTGGGCCCCAACGGCGCGGGCAAAACCACCACCATGCGCTGCATCACCGGCGCCATCCCCCCTACTGCGGGCCGTGTTCTGATCTGCGGGCGCGACGTGCAACTCGATCCCGTGGGCGCCAAGCAGGAGCTGGCCTTCATTCCTGACGAGCCACGCCTGTTTGAATATCTTACCGTCCGAGAACACCTGGCCTTTGTGGCAAGGCTTTACGGAGTCAAGGACCCCAAACCCAGGGCCCAGGCGCTGCTCGAGGAGCTGGAACTCACCGGCAAGGAAGACGCCCTGCCCAACACGCTTTCGCGCGGCATGAAACAGAAGCTGGCCATCGCCTGCGGCCTGATTCACGAGCCCCGCGCCATCATGTTTGACGAGCCCCTGACCGGACTTGATCCCGTCGCCATTCGGCGCATCAAGGAGAGCATCCGCAAGCGCGCGGCCGCGGGCGCGGCCATCATCATCTCCAGCCACCTGCTCAATCTCGTTGAGGCCATCGCCACGCGCATTTTGCTGCTGCAGCAGGGCCAGAAACTGCTGCACGGAACCATCGCCGAGATTCAGGCCGCAGTGCCCGACCTGCAGGGCCGTGCCGACCTCGAGGAAATATTCATGCGGGCCACGGGCTACGAAACATCCGCCACCGCCTCGGGCCGCATAGTCGCCGCGCCCGAAACACCCGCCAGCCCGCCCACGCCATGACCCAGTCCGCGCTGCTCTATCTCGTGGCGCGGACCACGTTCAACTCCGTGAAGCACCGGCTGGCACGTCTCAAGCAGCCGCGCTACCTGTTGCCGACCCTGGCGGGTCTGGCCTACTTCTGGTTTGTATTCGGCATGCCGGGCCTTGGCCGGGGAACGCGCGCGCCGGAAGTCGCCGACTTCGCGCCGACCATCCGCGCTCTGGCGGGGGCTGGGCTTCTGTTCTTCACGGTCACGGGCTGGATACTCGCCCCCAACCACGCCACCTTGATGATGAGCGAGGCGGAGGTCATGCAGCTTTGCACTTCGCCCCTGACGCGCGCCCAGATTATCCGCTACCGCTGGCTGCGCGCACAACCGGCCACGCTTTTCATGGCCCTGGTTGCCGGTGTGCTTGCCCTCAAGCGCGAAGAACTCAACGCGATCTTCGCCGCGCTGGGGACCTGGCTCATCGTCAACGTCATGTTTCTCAATGGCATTGCCGCCGCTTTGTTTGCGGGCAAACTCAAGAGTCTTGGCGTCCGCGGCCTGAGCCTGCGCATCCCGGGCATCATGCTGGCGCTGGCCGTGGCGGCGGCCTTTGCGCCCAACTTCACTCCGCCGCCTTCCCTTCGGCAGTTCCGCGAAATACCTGACTGGCTCTCCCATCTGTTCAACGACGGGCTGGCAGGCGCCCTGCTCTGGCCCTTGCGCCAGCTGGCGCAGATGCCGGCAGCCACGGACTGGCCTGAGTTCGCTGTGGGCGCAGGCGTGGCACTGGCCATGATGCTGGGCTTCGACCAGCTCGCCACGCGGCTCAACACACCGTTTGAGGAGTCCGCCCTTGACCTGGCCCAGAACGTGGGCCGCAGGCTCGAAGCCTTCCGCCGCGGCGGCATGAGTTCCATGAAGCTGGCCCAGATTCAGACGGTGAAGCCTTCACGACTGAGGCTTGCCGAGCAGGGTCCGGTCTGGCGCGCCATGCTATGGAAAGCGCTCGTGGGTCAGACGCGGGGTGTCTCCGCCCGCCTGCTGTTTCCGCTGCTGGGGCTGGCCATCCTCTTTGGTGTCATCGTATTCAGCAGCGACCGGCCGGAGGTCGTCGACGTCATGGTGATTTCGACGTTCTCGGTGCTGACAATCATGCTGGTGATCGCCGGCCCCCAGATGCTGCGCAATGACCTGCGCAGCGAGCTGCACCGCCTGGATTACCTGAAGTCGCTGCCTGTGCGGGGCCGCGACATCCTGCGGGGAGAGGTCTACGGCAGCGCCCTGCTTGTAGGCGCGGCCCTCGTGGGAATCGTCACCGCGGCCATGTTGCTGATTCGGACCACTGAAGGACTGCACGCTGCCTGGCGTATCACGATCATTGCGACTTCCGCTTCCTTCCTGCCTCCGGTGGCGGCGATGTCCTTCGCCATTGAAAACGGGGCGGCCGTACTCATGCCTTCTTGGGTGGCACAGGCCCCGGGAAGCGGCGGGGTGGAGCTGATGGGCCGGAATATGCTCATGGCCTTCCTTCGTTTGATACTGCTGTCGTTGCTGCTGGCCATCCCCGGCTCTGCTGCGGCGGTGCTGGTTGCAGTGGGCGTGCTGGTGGCGCCGTCTGGCCTCGCGGCCGCCATGGCCCTGGTATTCGCCGGCGGCGTGGCCGGCGGGCTTTTGACGCTGCTTGAGGTAGAAGTCCTGTTGCGGTTCTTTGGGCGCCGCTTCGAGACCCTGGACCCCAGCCTTGAGAACATGTAGCTGAAAGCCGCGATGAAACGTCCGTCTGAACGGGTGATCGTGCTTCTGATCGCGGCCATCCAGTTCATTAACATCCTCGAGTTCATGATCGTCATGCCCCTGGGTCCGGACTTTGCCAGGGCCTTGGCCATTCCCACCAACCAGCTTGGGCTTATCGCGGGCAGCTACACCTTTGCAGGAGCGGCTTCCGGCATTGCCTGTTCATTCTTTCTGGACCGCTTCGACCGACGCGTTGCCTTGGCCTTTGCCATGGCAGGCCTTGTGGCCGCCACAGCCTTGGGCGGTCTGGCCGTGAATTTCGAGACACTGCTGGGGGCGCGCGTGCTGGCGGGAGTCTTCGGCGGGCCCGCCACTTCCCTCGCCCTGGCCATCGTCTCGGACGTGATCCCCGTGGAGCGGCGAGGCAGGGCCCTGGCCACGGTGATGACGGCGTTCTCCGTGGCAAGCATCTTCGGCGTTCCCATCGCGCTGGAGATCGCCCATGTGTTTGACTGGCGCGCGCCCTTCTTTGCCGTATCCGCCATGGGCCTGCTTACCAGCGCGGGTGCCCTCTGGCTGTTGCCGCCCATGAAGCTTCACTTCCGCGCCCCGGGCATGCCCCGCGCTTCGGCCCGGGAGATTTTCTTCAGGCCTTTGCCCCTGCTGGCATTTGCGGCCATGACCTGCATGATGATCAGCGCCTTTTTGCTCATTCCCAGCATTCCGCCCTATGTCGTGTTCAACCTCGGCTATCAGGGCGAAGCATGGCTCACGGATTGGGCCGCCGGCGTCGGCATTGACTACCAGTTCAGCACCCTGGGCCCCCTTTACATGATCGGCGGCCTGGCCAGCCTGGCACTGATGCAGGTGTGTGGACGCCTGACCGACAAGATCGGCGCAACCGCCATGAGCTGGGCCGGTGCCTTCCTCATGGCCTTTGTGGTCTACGCGGGCTTCGTAAACTACCAGCCCTGGCTCAGCGTGATGGGCTTCTTCGTCGGGTTCATGGGCAGCGGCTCGTTGCGCGGTGTTCCCTCGCGCACCCTTGACTCGCGCATTCCCCGCGCCCAGGAGCGAGCGGGCTTCATGAGCGCCCAAAGCGCCGTCCAGCACATCAGCCTGGCGCTAGCGGCCGTGGCGTCATCGTTCATTCTTTATGAGTTGCCGGACAAGAGCCTGGCGGGCGTTGAACTGGCGGGATGGCTTTCCATCGGCTTTGCCCTGGCCATGCCGCTGTTCATCACGCTGATCGAGCGCCAACTCAAGCGCCGCGATGCCGCGCTGCTTGCCCAAGGCCAAGTCGCCGGGGCCGGGGCGGCTGTGAACGTCGCGCTGGCGTCGCCGCGCCCCTGACCACGCCATTTGTCACAGCCGTGCCATGGCGTGGTGAGTTTGGGAACCGGGGCCTTTTCGTTCTTGACGCCTCTGCCCCCTTGGCTACCCTACCTTTCTCCCCCGTAGGCATTTGTTGATCCCTTGTTTCCCCTGGTAGGCAGTGCTGCCGCGTTCCCTGCGTTGGCGCACAGCCAGAACCAAGGTGAGGACAGCGCTCCATGTTGACACTTCGGAACCTGCTGACCGTGTTGTCCATTGCGTCGGCTTTCATCGTTGTCTCGGCTTGCAGTGTGATGCCGTTCCAGCCCAAGGAGGGCGCGGAGCGCGACACCGGCAAGGAGAGCGTCAATCACAGCCGCGCCGAAGGGCGCGAAGAGGCTGCGGCCGACGAGCCCGAGGGCAAGCGCGAGGTCAAAGGCAGCGCCTCGGATGCCGTGGCGGACAGCGCCAAGGGCCAGGCCAAGCCCGACGACCGAAAGGTCTTTGACAACGAGCGTCGCCGCGACGTCGAACTGCGCTGGCTCAAAGACCGCGCGGCGGTGGCCCGCCAGGAAGGTCGCCTCGAAGACGCGGAAGAGTATCTGCTGCGCGCCGTTGAACTCAACCCGGGCAATCCTGACGCCGAGGCCAAGGGCATGCTCGAAGAAGTCCGCATGATGCTCTCCAAGAGCAGCGGCGGCGCCCCTGCGTTTGACTCCATCCCCAAGTCCGCCCAGCAGGAGTATGAAATCGAGGCCTCCCGCACCTATGACCGCGCCAAGGCGGCCGAGCGCGGCGGCAACTGGGGCGACGCGGCAGCGGAGTGGGAGAAACTGCTGCGCCTGTTGAAGTTCATGCCCTACAGCGCCGAGATGCAGCAGAAGTACGAGGGCGTGGCCCGCGCCGGCCTGCGCCAGGCGCGGGTAGAGCAGCAGAAGGAGCGCAAGCGCCTCGAGGATGAAGCCATCGAGACGGAGCGCCGCATGGCCGCCCTGGACGCCCAGTCTCAGGAAGACCGCAAGAAGGAAGAAATCCTGGAGTTGTACCGCCAGGTGATCTACCTCCTGGAGCTGCGCCGCTTCAAGAGCGCCGAGGAAATCATCGATCGCATCCTTTACCTCGATCCGCAGTTCCGCAAGGCAGAAGAACTCAAGCGCGACCTCGCGGACCAGCGCCTGATTCAGCTCAACCGCGACAGCTTCAACAACCGCATCGTGGGCTACTACACCGCCCTGCGCGAAATGCGCGAGGCCATGGTGCCCCAGACCCGCATCGTCACCTATCCCACGGGCCTGCTCGCCGAACGTATCCGCCAGCGCAAGGGCACGGAGAACGTCAGTCTGGACCCCAAGATCCAGCAGACAGAGAACATCCTCGCCTCGAAGATCATCCCCATGAACTATGAGGAAGAGACCTTCGAGAACGTGGTCGTGGATATCCGCAAGAAGGCCAACATCAACATCGTGATGGACAAGGACGTCAAGTCCGGCAAGGGCCAGGAGCAGGTAACCATTGCCCTTGACAACATTCCGGTCGGAAGTGCCCTGAAGATCATCCTGACCGACCTGCAGCTCACCACCACCTACAAGGATGGCGTGCTGTTCATCGTCGGTGAAGGCGACACCATTGATGCCTCGCAGCTCGTCACGCGCGTGCATGACGTGCGCGACCTGACCTTCAACATCTCTGAGTTTGTGGGCCCCTCCATCCGCCTCAAGGCGCAGGATGACCAGGGTGGCGGTCCCAGCATCACCTACCCTGACGAGAGCGAAAAGACGCTGGACATCGAGCGTATCGAAGAGCTGGTCACTGAGGCCGTGGCCAAGGGCCAGTGGGACGCGCCCTTCTCCATCAAGTTCTTCGGCGGCCAGCTGGTGGCCACGCACACCCCGGCGGTCCAGGCAGAGCTGCGCGACTTCCTGAACGAACTGCGCAAGATCGCCGGCCTGATGGTGCACATGGAAGTGCGCTTCATCAGCGTCGAAGACGACTACCTGACGGACTTCGGCATCGACTTCCGTGGCAACGGCGGCCCAGCCCAGGTGCCCAATCAGGCGGCCACCGACCTCGAAGACGTGCGCACGGGCGTTGAGGACAACGCTGGCGGCCAGTTTGACAACAACGCCGGCGGCATTGCCCCGGCCAACCCCAGCAGCGGTATCTTCTTCAACAACCAGGACCCCAACAACCCGCCGGTGAACTTCAACCAGGACATCCGCGGCCGCTTTGAGCACATCTACGACAACGCTCTGGGCAACCAGCTCAGCCCCGCGGGCGGCTTTGCCATGCAGTTCGCCTATTTCTTCAACCTCACGCAGATCAACGCCGTGATCTCCGCGGTGCAGAAGCGCCGCAAGGCCCGCCTGCTTACCGCGCCGCGCCTCAGTGCGTTCAACACGCAGCGCGCCAACATCACCATCGTCAATCAGATTCCGTACATCCGTGACTTCGAAATCGGCACCTCGACCAGCGCGGCTATCGCCAACCCGGTGGTGGACACGATTCTGGACGGCATGGTGCTGGACGTGAAGCCCACGGTCAGCAATGACCGCCGCTTCATCACCATCGAGGTGCAACCCACGATCGCGGACCTGTTGCTGCCAATCCCCACGTTCACCACGACCCTGGGCCCGACCAGCGCGGTCACGATTCAGATTCCCGAGATCAAGGTCCAGACCGTCCAGACGACGGTGCGCGTACCTGACGGCGGCGCGGTGGTTATCGCCGGCCTCAAGACCGTGCGCGACGTCTGGCGCGAAAGCGGCGTGCCGCTGCTCAGCGACATCCCGCTGCTGGGCGTGCTCTTCCGTCGTCAAGGTCGCAGCAAGGAGCAATTCAACCTCGTCATTGTCATCCACGCGCGCGTGGTGGATCTTAACGATGAAGAACTGCGCCAACCTTGGGCCACGGGTGGCAAGTAGCGCCTTTTGCAACTGAAGCTGAGAGAGGACGGGCTTGCCCGTCCTCTTTGCTTTGGCACTGCGCTGCCAGGTCACCAAAGCCAATCGACAAGGACCTGCCGGCAATCGACAATTGGGCAATGCATACTGCCGACTCGCCGCACTTCACCGGCCTGCCCTTTGCAAAGGCCGAGCGCGTGATTCAGACGCACGCCAACATCGTGGTACTGATCGGCGATCGTGCCTACAAACTCAAGAAACCCGTTAAGTTTCCATTTCTCGACTACTCAACGCCCGCGCTGCGCCGCCACTTCGTGCAGGAAGAAGTCCGCCTCAACCGGCGCTTCTCTCCCGACACCTACCTCGGCGTGTGCGAGGTGCGAAACGGCGGGGGCCGACTGCTGTTTTCTCCGGTGGTCGAGCCCGGCCAGTTGCCCACGCCCGACAACGAGGTGGTGGACTATGCGCTTTGCATGCGGCGCATCAGCGATGACGCGTGGCTTCCCGCGCGGATTCGCGAAGGCAGGGTTCCGGCCACGGGCATCCGCGCCATCGTGGACCGCGTCGTGCGCTCGCTTTACACACAGTCCCCCACGCCGGAGGTTGAAGCCGCTGGCCTGCCCCAGAGCCTGGCCCGCAACACAGTGGCCAACGTGGCCGAATGCGAACGCTTTACCGGACGCTGCATGGATCTTCGGCGCTTCAAGCGGCTGGATGATCTTCTGCGGGGGCGTTTCGACACACTAAAGCCGCTCTTTGAGCAACGCGTGCAAGACGGCCGCATCCGTGACGGCCACGGCGACCTCAAACCCGGCAACATCGCCTTTGAGCCGGATGGAACACCTCTCATCACGGATTGCATCGAGTTTGGCACCCAGTGGCGCTACCTGGACACTCTGGCGGAGGTCGCCTTTCTCGCCACGGGGCTGGAGTCTGTGGGGCAATTCGCCCTGGCCGCGCAGGTGTTTGAGCACTATCGCGTTGCGGCCCGCGACGAGTTCTCGCCCGCCCTGCGCCGCTACTACCAGTGCCACTTTGCCTGCGTCATGGGCAAGGTGACGGCTCTGCAACTCGACGAGCCCGAAGTTGGCCCAGTGGCCAGGCACGAAGCCCAGCGTCTGGCCACCCATTACTTCGCCCTGGCTGACTTTCACGCGCGGGAGCCCCACCTCATCGCCGTCGGCGGCATCATGGGGTGCGGCAAGAGCACCCTTGCGTCGGCGCTGTCGGCGCACCTTGGCTGGCCCGTGCTTTCGAGCGACGTGATTCGCAAGGAGTTGGCCGGCGTGCCCCCCACCCAACGTCTGGGAGAGCCAGCCTACCGTCCCGAGGTCACGCGCCTGGTTTACGCGGAGCTGATGCGTCGTGCCACCGCCGAGCGGGGAGCCGGAGTCATCGTGGACGCGCAGTTCGGCCGCGCCGAAGAGCGCGCAGCCCTCAAGGCTGCGGCCGCCTCGCTCGTCTTCGTGCATTGTGACGCGCCCGACGATGTCGTGCGCGAGCGTATGCGCCGCCGCGCGCAGGACGCGGCAAGAGTCAGCGACGCCACCGAAGACCTGTTGCTGCAGGCGCGGGCGCGCTACGAGCCCGTAGAATCCGGCGAGGGGCTGAACCTGCTTACAGTCGACACCACACGAGAAACTGCAGTGATTGTCGAGGCGACTCTGGCCGCGCTGCTGGGCCCTGACTTTCTGGTGCAGGGGACCGCACGCTGATTACTCAGGCGGGTTGAAACTGAAGCCCTCGACCAGGGCCTCTTTGAGATCAAAGACGTCTGTGAAGTCCTCGATCTTGTCTTCATCGGTGGCGCGCAGAAGTCTGGCGTCCACAAGATTGAAGATGATCTGACCCAGATCTCGCGTGCAGTGGATGCCCCAGCTCGTCCAGACGTCATAGGCCATGAAGCCGAACTGTTCGAGTGCCAAACGCCGCATGCCTTCGCACAACTCGGGGCCCGTGACGTGGCGCGGCGTTTCGAGCTTCAGGTATTTGCGCAGCGTGTAATCAAGGCCCTCAAACACGAAGCGATAGGCGTCTGCGGCATAACGCGGATCCTTGCGCCTGATTTCGATGAGGGCAGCCTCGGGGTCGCTCGGACCCCAATCCGGAGTCGGCTGGGCTTCCTTGGACATGGCTACTTCTTGTCCTCTGCGGCTGTCTCAATGCGAGCGAACAGGGGGGCCGGGGTGCCAATAACGTGGCCGCCCCGGAGCTGGCCCCAGCGAAGGCTTTCGTGCAGTAGTGCCTGGGGCGCGGCCTGCTTACTCTGGCGTGGCTGACTCTCCAGCTTGGAAATCATGGCGGTCAAACCCACGCCCTCCAATAGTGAACGCTCCTTGAGCGCCAACTGTTCCCGAATGCGTGCACCTGTGTCGGGCAAGAAGGGTTCTACGGCCGCGCCGAGCAGGCGGCAGATTTCGCACACCGCGTACATGGCCGCCGCAAGGTCCTTGGCACGGGCGGGATCCTTGGCCAGCTTGAAGGGCTTGCTCTCGTCCACGAACTGGTTGGCCTTCCGCACAAGCTCCCAGATGGCTTCGAGCGCGTCGCCCATGTCAAAGGCGCTCATGCGTTCAAGCAGCTTCTTCTCCAGACCCTGGGCCAGCGTGATCAGGCCCTGGCGCGCACCCTCAAGGGATGCGTCGGCGAAGCTGGTTTCGGCCGGCACCCGCCTTTCAAAGTACTTGTGCAGCATGTTCAGGGCGCGGTTGACCAGGTTGCCCAGGCCATTGGCAAGATCAGAGTTGTAACGGGCAATGAAGTCTGCCTGACGCCAGTCGGCATCTTCCTTGTTGGGGCCGGCCTTCAGCACGTAATAGCGCAAGGCGTCGCGCCCGTACTTCTCGACATAGTCCAGCGGGCGGATCACGTTGCCGATGGTCTTGCTCATCTTCTGGCCTTCGACGGTCCACCAGGCGTGGGCAAAGACGCGGCGGGGCGGTTCCAGGCCCGCGCCCATCAGCATCGACCACCACACCACGCTGTGGTGCCAGAGTATCTCCTTGCCCACCAGGTGCACGCTGTGCGGCCACCAGTGGGGAAACGGGGCAAACCCCGCGGGCGTGGGCGCGTCGTGCCGTGAGCGGCCTTCGAGGTCGCGCGTGGGAAGGCCCGGCGCGTCAGGCCAGCCCAAGGCGCTGATGTAGTTGATCAGGGCGTCAAACCAGACCCAGATGACGTGGGCCTCGTCTCCGGGCATACGCACGCCCCAGTCAAACTTGGTGCGGGAGATCGAGACGTCGCTCAGGCCCTCGCGCAGCTTGCCCAGGATTTCATTGGCGCGGCTGGGGGGCAGCACGCGGTCGCTGCCGTCATTGAGCAGTTGCGTCAGTTTTTCGGTGAAGGCCGAAAGCTTGAAGAACCAGTTATCTTCTTCAAGTTGCTCGAGCTTGAGGTTGGGGTGGTCCGGGCAGCGGCCGTTGACTAGGTCTTTTTCGGTCTTGTAGGTCTCGCAGCCCACACAATAGAGGCTCTTGAAAACGCCTTTGTAAACAAATCCCAGGCGCTGGGCCCGGCTGAAGAGCTCCTGCACCGACCGCTCATGGAAGCTGTCAGTCGTGCGGATGAAAACGTCATAGGTGATGTCGAGCTTCTCCCACAGCTCGTAGAACTTGCTGACGATATTGTCGGCGAAACTCTTGGGATCGGTACCCTTCTCTTGGGCTGCCTTGAAGATCTTCTGGCCGTGTTCATCGCTGCCCGTCAGAAAAAGCACCGGCCGCCCGCAGGCCCGCCAGAACCGCGCCAGCGCGTCGGCATAGATCGTGGTCGTGGCATGGCCGATATGCAGCTCGTCATTGACGTAATAGAGCGGCGTCGTGATGTAGAGCGGTGTGTGTTCGTGCGTCATGGCGTTGGCAGCATCGCTCCGGCCTCAGTGGCGGGCAGTATCGGGCAAGTGTTTGGACAAGGCAACAGGCAGAGTCAGGACTCCGGGCCCGGCTGGGGGTCGTCGGGCGGGGGAAGTCGACCACTTTCGCTCACCACGGGCCGCTCGTCCGCAGGCGCAGGCGGCGGCACAGAGGGCAGCTGGGCTGCATCAGCCGGCGGGGGAGGTTCCGGCACCGCAGTGACCTGCGCAGCGCCCTCAGTCTTGCGATGGTCGGTAACGCGGCGCTGCGGGTGCTCGGACTGCTGCTTGGCCCGGCGCTCGCGAGATTCCGTGCGTTCGCGCGCCCGACGCTCGCCGGCCGCAAGTCTCTTCTGCCTCTCTTCTTCGCGCTTGGCCCAGACCTCTTTCTGGTAGCGACGCACGTCCTTCTCGGTCCAACTGGCGTCAAAAGTGATGTCCTTGACATCTCGGATTTCGCGCTTGCCGTCGCCGAAATCCACGGTGACCTTCTGGCCCAGAATGTCCACGTTGCAGGCCGTGCAGTCGTGGCCTTCGCACTTACAGGGCTGCCCCTCAAGGGGGACGTTCTTCTGCAATTCGGTGTACAGGTCGTCTTCGTACTTCAGGCAGCACTTGAGGCGGCCGCACATGCCGGAGATCTTGTTGGGGTCCAGGCTGGCGCGCTGGTTTTTCGCCATCTTCATGCTCACGGGCACGAAATCGACGATGTAGCTCACGCAGCAGAGTTCCTGCCCGCACACCCCGACGTCGCCCGTCAGGCGTGCCGCGTCGCGCGCCCCCACCTGCCTCAGTTCGACGCGGGTGTTCAGTTCGCGGTTTACGTCCTTGACCAGATCGCGGAAATCGAGCCGATCCTCGCTCTCGAAGTACACAATCAGCTTGTCGCTGACCAGCAGACGCTCCACGGCAATCACCCGCATTGGCAGCTTGTGCTGCTGCACCAGCTTGCGGCAGGTACGGATCACCGGCTTGTTGTCTGTCGCCTTGAGCTCGCGCTGGCGAGTCGCATCTTCCTGGGTCATCCTGCGCAGGACTTCGCCGGCTATGGTTTCCTCGGGATTGAGTTTTCGGTCCTGGGGCAGCGACTTGACCTGACCCGTCTCCGTGCCGCGTTTGGTGCGCAGCACAACCATGTCACCCACCTTGACGGGGAGGTTCTCGGGCACGCGGAAGTGCTCGTGCAGCCGCAGCATTGAGTAACGGGCCAGTACCGTCGCCATAGTCGCCTTCTACGGCCTCCACCGCGCAGCCTGGAGGCGCGGCCCGGGGCCAAGAGCGCGAGAATACGTGCCGGCAGGGTTTGCGGCAATGGTGGCGCTCCGGTTCAGCGTCAATATACTGGCTGGCCTATGCCCGAAACCGGCATTCAGAACTGCCCCGTCTGCAAGACCGAGAACCCGGACAACGCCCGCTTCTGCATCAACTGCGGCGCCGGCATGGGCGGCACACTGAAGATCACCAAAGCCAACACGGACGAGCTGGGCCTCAAGGAAGCAGGCAAGCCCCTGGCGGCCGCAAACGTCAGCTATGACCCCGGCACCGTCGTGCTGAACCGCTACCGCGTCGAGCGCGAACTGGGGCGCGGCGGCATGGGTACCGTGCTGCTGTGCCGCGACATGCAGAACGACGAAGAGCCCTGCTGCCTCAAGGTCATCAACCCGCAGCTGATTGACAACGAGGACCTCGTTGAGCGTTTCAAGAGTGAAGGCCGCATCGCGCGCAAGATCCGCCACCCGGGCATCATTGCCACTCACGACATCTTCGAGTGGAACAAGCGCTGGCACATCGCCATGGAGTTTTTCCCGGGCACGGTGCTGCGCAAGCTGATTACCGAAAGCGACAACGCGGGAACGCCGATTGCGATGGAGATGGCCGTGGCCATCCTCACGCGCATGCTGGACGCGCTGGAAGCCGCGCACCAGGTGACGGTGCATCGTGACATCAAACCGGAAAACGTCATGTTCTATGGCGACTTCAAGTCGCCCGACTTTCAGGTGAAGATTCTCGACTTCGGCATTGCCAAGAACTTCGAGGTCAGCAATGCCACCATGACCGAAGTGGCCATGGGCACGACAGGCTACATGGCGCCGGAACAGGCCAAGGATGCCGCCCGCGTGGATGCCCGCGCCGACCTCTACGCCTGTGCCGTGATCTTTTACGAGATGCTGACGGGCCTGCTGCCCGTGGGCAGTTACGACCCGCCCAGCGTTCTAAGGCCTGAACTGCCGTCCTGGGTCGACGGCTTCACTGACCGCGGCCTGAAATACCGCGCCGATGCGCGCTACACCAGCGCCGCGGACATGCGCACGGCCCTGCTCAACGCAGGACAAACGCGGCAGGAGTCGCAGTCACAGTCCCAGCCCCAGGCCGCGCCGGTGTTCGCCGCCGTCGACAGTGCCATGGATGGCAAGCGCGGCCGCTGGCTGCGCGTGAAGCTGATGGACAGCAAACAGGGGCGCCTGCACTCAGTGGCCTTTTCTCCCGACGGCCAGAATTTCGCAACCGCGGGCGATGACGGCAGCACCCAGATCTGGGATGCGCGCAGGCTCAAGCGCGTGGTGTCTCTCGGCGGCCACAGCCAGTGGGTCAAATCGGTCCATTACAGCCCCAACGGCAAACTGCTGGCCACCGGAAGCGGTGACAACTCCGTGCGCATTTGGGACACGCGCAACTGGCGCGAACTGAATGTGATTCGCGGCCACGAACAGCCCGTGATTGCGGTGCGCTTTTCTCCTGACGGCAACTTCCTGGCCTCCAGCGGTGCGGATCAGCTCGCCATTTTGTGGGACGCCGCCACGTTTGAACCGGTAGCGGAGGTGCGTGGCGGAGGCATTGCCGCGCTCTCCTTTTCTCCCGATGGTCTACTGCTGGCCAGCGGCACACTCAACCAGAGCGTGGTCGTGTGGGACTTGATGCGCGGCGAGACGCTGGTCGAGCTCAAGGGCCATCGCGGCACCATTACCAGCCTGGCCTTTTCGCCCGAAGGCCGCTACCTGCTGACCGGCAGCGACGACACCACCATTCGCGTGTATGAGCTGCCCGGATTTGAGCGCACGCTCAAAGTGCGCAACCACTCCAGCCTGATCTGGTCCATCGCCTTTTCTTCCGACGGCAAACTGGTGGCCAGCGCCGGTGAGGACAGGATTCTCGTTCTGCGCAGCCTGCCGGACTGGGAAGAGGTTGCCACTTTCAGCGACCACCCCAAAGGCGTGTCGGGCGTGGCGTTTTCTCCGGACGGCAAGATGATGGCGACCTGCGGACGTGAGGGCGGAGTCGCCGTGTACGCGCTGCAGGTATAGGCAAGAACCATGGCCAACCAGGTCTTCAATCTCATCCAGGAAGAGAAGCGGCGGGCGCGGCTGCGCCCCATCGGCTGGACGAGAAACGCCCTCATCGGACTGGGGGCACTGGCAGGCGCATGGATTGCGCTTAGTGGCCTTCTGAGTCGCACCCCCGCAAACGGCAACGGGACCGAGCCGGCCACTGTTGCCGCCGTCCAGCTCAATACCGCTGCGCCGCCGACGCTGCCGGTCATTCAACTGGCGCGCCCTGTGGCCCTCGAGCAGCCCTTTGGACGCACGCTGCTTACCGGCACCTACGTGGAGTCCGTTCCGCGCGATCCGCTGGAGACGCTGGAAGTGGACCGGCGCTTTGACGGCGCGGGGCTGCCTGCCAGCCTTCGCCCGCCGACGGATCTTCCGGCAGCGCCCGCGAGCGATGAAGTCCGCGAGGAGCCCAAGCACCCCGGCGCCCAAGCGCCGTCAGTGCCCCAGGACGATGAATTCGCCCACCTGCCACAGGAAGTTCGTGAACGGGTGACCACCGCCCGCAACCTGTATACCCGCGCCAGAGCCCTGATGTCGGAGGTTGCCCCCAATCACCGCGACTGGAGCAGCAAGCAGGGCCAGGCCGCCGATTTGCTCAAGCAGGCCCGTGACGAAGTAACGCTGGCCTTGCGCGGTGCGCCCGGCGAGCGCGTGCTGCTGGACCTGATGCAGGAAATCAAGGCCGACCTCTACTCGGCCAACAAGCACCGCCTCAAGTAGCGCCATCAGAAGTCAAAGCGCACCGTATCCTTGACGTCCAGCCCTGACAGCCTCGATCGCCAAAGCAGCGACCCGGCCACACCCATGGCGCCGAGCAGGGGCAGCGCCGCATCTTCCCATAGGCCCCATCTCCAGATGCTGAACGGGGCGGTCATGATCCACAGCAGAGGAGGCACCAGCAGCAACAACCTCGGAGCCGGCCTGGCGGCCAGCAGAACGCCCAACGACAGCACGGCCACCGATCCCGGCATCAGCCCGTACGTCAGCGTGGCGGGATAGCCGCGGCCCAGAGCAAAACTCAGGGCCGGATAGCCAAAGATGCCAAACGCCAGCGCCATCACGGAGAGCCAGCTCTGGGCGTCAGGCTTCCAGTGGAACTGGGGCGGAAAGGGACGCGACGCCAACGCCGCGTAGTACACAGCACTGGCGACAAAAAATGCCGCTCCCGCATAGCCCAGAATGTGAACCTTGGCGAGGTGCAGCAGGAAGAACAGCACACCCACGATGCCCCACTGCGAAGCGAGCAAGAGCAGCACACCGCGGCTGGTATCCTGCCGCGTGCCCCGGATCAGCAGGACGAACACGAGGAGCGTGGGGACGTAGATGAGCACCTGCAAAGGCGATATCTGCCGGTTGTACTCGGCCGCCACACGCAGAACCTGCTCGAGGGTCAGAGGTGCCATCGCGCTTCATGTTATCGTGTTTCGGCCCAATCAAGCAGTGCAATGGCCACCGACCAGAACCAGGAATCAAACATGAGCGAAGTCAGCCACTCCCGCTACTGGAACGACATCTACTCCAAGCCTGAAGATCCTGGCTGGACGCTGGGCCAGGCCGCTCCTCCGCTGGCCCATTGGCTCAAGACGGCGCGGCCCCAGCCCGGGCGCGTGGCCGTTCTGGGGTGCGGCTATGGGCACGACACTGCGCTGTTTGCACAAGCCGGGTTTGACGCCTGGGGCTATGACTTCGCGCCGCTTGCCATTGAACGGGCGCGGCAGGCCGGCCACGAGGCGGGGAAGGGCAGTCTGACTTTCGTACAGGCAGACTTCTTTGACCTGCCCAAGACGGAGCTGGGGGCCTTCGACTATGTTTACGAGTACACCAGTTTCGTAGCCATCGAACCCGCTCGGCGAAGCGAGTATGCCACGATGTGCCAGGCGATTTTGAAGCGGGGCGGCATGCTTGTGGGCTGCTTCTATAACCACGGCCGCCCCGGCGGGCCGCCCTTTGACACCACACGCGAAGACGTGCTCAAGGCCTTTGGTGCTCGGTTCGACATCCGCCGCCTCGAAATCACGCCGCACAGCATCGAGCGGCGCAAGGGTCACGAACTCTGGGCGGAAATGGTCCGTCGTTGACCCGGTTTGACGGCTCAGGCCGGCTTGCGCTTCTCCTGCAACTCCGCAACCCTGCGGCGCAGCGCTTCAAGACGCTCCTTGAGCCGTGCCTCGTAGCCGCGCTCGCTGGGTTCATAAAGGTGGGTGCCAGCGATGGCGTCGGGGAGATAGGTCTCGGGGGAGAAGGCTTCGGGCGCATCATGCGCGTAGCGGTAATCCGCGCCGAAGCCCAGTTGCTTCATCAAGTCCGTCGGGGCGTTTCTCAGCTTCAGGGGCACGGGCAATTCGCCCGTACGCGCAATGATTTCAGCGGCCTGGCCCATAGCCTGGGCGGCCGCATTGGACTTGGGTGCGAGGGCGAGATAGGCGGCCAGTTGGCAGAGGGTGTAGCGCGCTTCGGGCATGCCGATGTGGTTGACCACCTGAATGGCCGCGGCCGCCAGGGAAAGGGCACTGGGGTCGGCATTGCCGATGTCCTCACTGGCCACAATGGCAAGGCGCCGCACCACGAAGTTGACGTCCTCGCCGCCTTCGAGCATGCGCATGGCATAATAAATGGCCGCATCGGGGTCCGAACCCCGCACACTCTTGATCATGGCGCTGGCCAGATCGTAATGGGACTCTCCCTTCTTGTCGTGGCGCAGCACGCGCCGGCCCAGGGCCCGGCGGACCTGGTCGACTTCAAGGCGGCGCGCCTGGGGGCCCTGCCCGGCCAGCCCGTCTGAAGCTACTTCAAGAACCGTCAGCATGCGTCGCGCATCGCCGCCGGCATCCTGCAGCAGAAGCTGTCGAGCCTCCTCACTCAACGAAACACCCTCAAGGGCCAGGCCGCGGCCACGATCAGCCAGGGCGCGATCCAGCACAACACCGAGGTCCGACTCCTCCAAAGGCCTGAGTACGTGCACGACACAGCGCGACAACAACGCCGAATTCACTTCAAAGCTGGGGTTCTCGGTGGTCGCACCAATCAACACGATGGTGCCGTTTTCACTGGCGTGCAGCAGCGCGTCCTGCTGCGACTTGTTGAATCGGTGGATCTCGTCTATGAACACGACGGTGCCGCGCCCCGTGTTGGTGCGGCGGGCGGACGCACGCTCGATGACATCGCGGACGTCTTTGACGCCGGCGCTGATGGCGGACAGGGTTTCGAATTGTTGACCGCTGCGCGCTGCCAGCAGGCGAGCCAGCGTGGTCTTTCCGCTTCCCGGCGGCCCCCAGAGGATCATGTTGCGCAGGGCGGCATCGCCGCGGGCCAAGGGCCCCCCCTCGGCCAGCAGATGCCGCTGGCCCACGATTTCCTCAATTGAACCGGGGCGCATGCGCTCCGCCAGAGGCAGGGAGCGCGCATCGATTGCCGCAGGCTGATTCCCGAAGAGGTCCGCCATGGGCCTAGGGTTGATGGGTCACATGGAACAGCCGCCCCTGGGCCGTGCCGACACCCGAGCCATAGACGCCGAAGGCCGGCCCCAGGGAGCTGATGGTGGCTCCCGTCGGCAGGGCGAAAGTGCCCACTACCTTGAGCGACAAAGGATCGATGTAGGCCACGCCTGCGTCACGTACTACAACGAGCAGGGCGTCATCCCCGGTAAAGGTCAAGGCCTTGCCGCTGATCGGAATGCCACCCGGCGCCAGGCCGTTGGCCGTCACGACTCGCAACTGGTCCTTCAGGACCGCGAACACGCCCTTATCACAGCCCGCCAGACTGTCCGCTGCGCCCTCCGACAAGTTGAGTCGGCTGGTTTCAGCCAGGCCGTTGAGGCCCAGCACCACAAGTTCGCCGGCAGCCGTAGCTACGTAAAGCTCGCCGCCCTTGCGCGCTATGGCATTGATGCGCGCCCCCGACTTGGAGACAGCCACACCCGGCCGGTCGGACTTCCAGAGCCTGCCCTTGTCGTCGCCACCCACCACGCCGTACTTTGGCCAGAGCAGGCTGGTCAGACCCGGAGCCTTGAACACCTGAGGGTTGTTGACCTTCAGGGTTTCTGCGTCAAGCAGCATGACCGTGCCATCGGCGGCACCCACAGCCACCAGGCCGCCGCCCTCGTCGTCGGGGGCAACGTGCATGACGGGGTTGGTCGTGTTGGTGTACGTCGCGACAGGCTTGTCAAAGGGTGAGCGCCACAGGTGCAAAGAACCGTCCATCCCCGCGGTCAGCAGGCCCTTGCCGTCTCGCAACGACGCAACCGAGTAAACCCGGGTGTCGGCCTTCTGGGCCTGGAAATCCTGGGCCTTCAGGTTGACGGCGACCACTTCTCCTTGGCCGGTACCGGGCCCCCCCCTGCGATCCCGCAGGTAGAAGTACCAGCCTGCAAAGGCGCCGCCGCCGATAAGCAACAGCACGAGCAGAATGCCAATACCGCTGGAAGAAGACCGCTTCCGGTAAGGCTGGCGGGTGCTCGCGGGCGTGATGTCCATGCGCGTCGCGCCGGAGGGTTGCTTCGACGAGCCTCCCTCCCAGGGCGCGGGCACAGTGTCCGCAGGGCGGGCAGCCGAGCCGTCCGCGATGGCCTTGCGTTCAAAGGTCGGGAAAGATTTCGCCGAGTACTCCTGCCAGCCGGCGTCGTCCATGTCCGAGCCCGCGGCCACCTTGTTGCGACGCGACGCCGAGGCTGGCAGGTCATCCGTGATGGGCGGCAGACGCCCTGAAGAACGCTTGGAAGACTCACCCGTCTCGCGCGGCAGAGCAGGAATCGCGCCCGAGGAGCGACGCGCGCGCGCTTTGGCTTCACGCACCATTTCCGGGGTCAGGTCTGCCAGGTCTTGCGTAAGGCCGGCGGGGCCGCCCTCTGCGGCAAGGTTCTGGGTCTGGCTTCGCACCTGCGCGCCCACCTTGCGCAACTCGTCAAGCATGGGGTTGGGCGGTGCGGGCGGGCGTGTGCCGGGCTTGGTTGGCGCGGCCGTGGGAGACTCCACCTCGGCCATAGCGTGCATTTCGGCGAGCGCGTCCGACTTGGCCTTTTCGATGGCGCGTGTGTCGATGCGAAAACCGGCGGTGGCAAAAAGCGTCGCGCCCTCGCTCATGAGCTTCTGGGTGGTGTTACGACTCATGCGCGCAATGCCGGCCAGGCGCTCAGCCACGACGTTCATGTCCACGAGGCGGCGCTCGGGCTCCTTCTCGGTGAGGTCATGGATGATCTGGGCGAGCCCACGATCCGCGGGCGTCTTCAGGCGCTCCTGCGGCACGGTGATGCGGCTGGTCACGTGCTGCAGCGCCACGGCCATGGGAGTGCTGGCGGAAAATGGCGGTCTTCCGACAAACAGGTGGAAGAGGGTTCCCCCAAGGCTGTAGGCATCAGCCGCCGCGCCGGCCTGTTTACCCTGGGCCTGTTCAGGCGCCATGTAGTCCGGCGTACCCATGATGGCGCCGGTCATGGTCAGGCCGCTGTCGCTCGCAGTAGCGCGCGCGAGGCCGAAATCAGCCACCTTCACGCCGCCCGACTCCGGCAGCATGAGGTTGGCGGGCTTGATGTCGCGGTGAACGACGCCGTTGGCATGGGCATGAGCCAAGGCCTTGGCGGCGCCCGCGCCGATGTCGGCCACGGTGGCGGCGTCGAGGGGACCGTGAGTCTTGATCAGGTCAAGGGCATCGTTGCCTTTGACGAACTCCATTACGAGGTAGTAGTAACCTGACTCCTCGCCGACGTCATAGACCCGCACAGTATTCGCGTGATTCAACTTGGCCGCCAGCTTGGCCTCACGCAGGAAGCGCTGCACCAGGCTGCCGTTTGAGGCAAGGTGCGGTGGCAACACTTTGACCGCTACGTCAATGTCGAGTCCGGTGTGCATGCCCTGATACACCGTGCCCATGGCCCCTCGTCCGCAAATGCGCTGCAGCACACACTTACCAACGGTGTAACCAACGAGAGATTTTGGCTCGGGCGGACGGGCCATTCAGAACTCCGGAACAGGCATGCGACACGCCCATGCGGCGCGTCACGCCTGAATCATTATTTATAGCGCCGAAACCCGAGAGGGATAGCGGCAAGGCGCGCCAAAAGCACGGGCCCTGCGAGGGGCCCGTTCCTGAACACCTATTCAAAAACCGCCAGCATGGCCGGGCCTGCCCTGAATCGCTGGGCAAAGGTTTTGTGACGTATCGCGCTGTCAGTCTGGGCCTGAAGGTCAGTGGTCTGCCGCACGATCAGGTTCGAGGCCCGCACGCGCCATTGGGGATCGTTCGTGGCCCGCAACGCCCCGGTGTAGCCTGCACCCAACAGCAGATTGACGCTGCCAAAGTCCGTAGTGCCAAAGGGCAGCTCTGCAAAGGCACCCGGGATGTTCGCGGGCGGGTTGCCCAGGTAGACGCCGGCGTTGGTCCCCAGAAGCCAGGCCATGGCCGTGGCCAGATTGGAGTCCACCGACACGTCCTCCATCACCCACCGGTGATATTCCAGGGCCTCTGTCAGATGCCCCACCAGCCAGGCACGGAAGTTGCCCGAAGTGTCAGGGAAGCCGACGCCATTGGGGTCGTTGGGCTCAACAGCCGACTGCCTCGCCCGGATCCGCGAGACCAGATAGTTCACCAGGTTCTGCGCATCCGCTGATCCGGTGCACAGGAAGTAGCTCACGGCCGTGAACAACCCGTTTGACAGCCAGTTCGTGGGGCATGTGAACGTGTTGTCCTGCCCGCCCGAGGCTGCATCAAGATGACGTTTGAGCGTGCCACGCGTGAACAGGTAGGCCTCCTGCAGCACTTCCAGGGACAATCCATCGCCAAACAGCAGGTAATGATCTCCCAGCATTTCACCCTTGAGAGACTCGATGTTGTGGGACCCGAAGTGGTAGTTCCCCAGATCGTGCTGCTTGTTGTTGGGAGTGAATCGCGACTTGCCGATCTGCGTGGTCTGGCTGTTGCCCCCGTAATTGCCCACTGCGGGATTGCCGGCTTCGCTGTAATTGAATCGGCGGCCGACATCGCTGTGAATCACGTTGATGTCCCGGTAGTGGCGCAGGGCCGCGTCACCAAAGCCCAGCATCTCCCGATAGCCGCTGGCGGCAAACCAGACAAAACAGGCCCGTGCCACACCGAAATCCTGATTATCCCAAGAACCGTTGCCGTCCTCGTTCTTGCCGTCACCGTAGTTCCAGAAACCATACTCGTGGCCCGCGGCCGTCCCGTTTCCGCTGGCGCGATCACCCAGAATGTCCGTGAAGTGGCGCTGCACCTCGGTGAGGTAGGGCGTGACGTAGCTCTGATAGGCAGGCTGGAAGCGGTTGACAGCCGTGAACGTGGAATTGGTGATGCCGATATGGCCAAAGGCCTGGCTGGCACGGTAATGGGTGGGCGTACAGGCGGCAAAGGGTGCATCGTTGATCAGGTTGGCCAACTGCGTGGCTGCCCCGCCCAGCACGCCCGTCAGGCGCTCAAAGGAGAGCATCACTTCGTGAGTCTTCATCACACCTTCGAAGGCCTGCATTTTCCAGGTCCCCGCGGGCCAGAAATCCAGGCGCATCAAGCCGTCGGCCTGGGCGTGGAGGGCCTTGGGATACTGCTGCCAGAAGTCGCGGACAGCGGCCGTCACCCTCAGGTTGTTGGGTGACGCGCTGAAGGCCATCTGCATAGCGCCGGGCGCCTTGGCACCCGCACCGGTGATGATGCCGCCCAGCACTGAATAGCTGATCTGAGTGTCGTTACTCGTGGGCCAGGCGTTGGTCAGGGTGTCGCCACTGCCGTCTCCTGTACCCGGCACGTAGGCACCCGGCTGGGGCAAATTCTCGCCGTCCGTCGGGTCATAGGTGCCTGAGTAATTCTGGAGCAGCGTGGCGCTCTGGGTGGCCGTCAACGACCCCTGATGTGTCGTTGAATCTCCGACGAACATGGCCGTAGGAGCGCCGCCCAAGGCCAGGGGCAACTCCATGGAGACGGAATCAGCATCCGTGTGGCCGGCCAGTTGGGCCGCTTCCGAGGCCGCGCCGGCATTCGTCAGGCCGTGGTTCTGCATGTTCTTGAAACTGTAAACGACCTTGATGTACGGCAGATTGTTCCAGGCATGGATACGCACGACATAACGCAGCTTGTCTGCACCCGCGGGCGCTGAACGATGGCGCCCCTCCACGCGCAGGCAAACTCGCAAGGGCCCCTGCTCCTCGACTGTAATGCTGTCCGGCGCTATCTGGTTCATCAGGTAGTCCGTCGAATTATCGGACACCACAATGCCGCGCAGCGCCGCTGTGTTCAGACACTCATCGTTGATGGTGCCTCCGCCGTCGCGGTCAATCAGCACGCTCTCAAACAGGCGAAAGGCTGTCTTGCTCACCGTGAAACTCAACACACCGGTGTGGACCGTGATCGAAGACGCGCTGTTGTTCACGCTCAGCGCCGTGCCAGTTGCGCTGCCGCTTCCGCCGTTGTTGAGCCGGTAGGCGCCGCCACCCGTGGCCGTGTTGGCCATGAAATCCACCAGCACCCAGCGCACGGAGTTGTCGCTCCAGCGTGAGAGCACGCGGAACTGGGCCGGCACGTCTACGCCCGCGGCCGTTTGCACGCGCAGCGTGTTCTCATTGGGGCAAAGGCCTTTGCTCATAGGCACGCCGGAAGTGACCGGCACGGAGGTGCTGGTCCAGAGCGTGCGTGTTCCCACCGTGAGATCAATGGGAAAAGTCCCGGGCACCGGGGCGATGTACAGCGAAACCGTGGCTTCCGCGAAAATCGTCGAATCCTGGTTGCTGGTCGCCCTGACCTTGATGGGGGGCGTGGCGGGCACGGCTGCCGGCGCCTGATACAGGCCCGTCGTCGAACTGATGATGCCATGGGAAATGCCCCCCGGTACGGTCCAGGTCACACCCGGCACCGTCGCGTTCTGCACCACGGCGGTGAATTGAAAGGTCCCGCCAAACGCCACCTGCACCGTTTGGGGCGTGATGTCCACGCGCAGCCCCGGGGGCTGGCTGCCACCACCCGGTGGGTCGCCGCCGCCGCCGCAGGCAAGCATGAACACCGAAATGGCCAGGGTCACAGACCACAGCAGCAACGCGCGGAGTTTCATTCAAGGCTCCCGGACGCGGCAAGCCGCGTTTAGGCATCGGGGTAAAAAGTGGGAAACCGGGACCGTTCTACGCGCCACTATTGTGGCGGCAGTCCCTGCGCGATGCAACGCCTTGCCGCCGCCCGAAGGGCACGACACCGAGATGGACTTTCAACGTTAGGAAAGCCGCACTCTGTCTACTATTCTTGGCGGCGCACTGGGCACGCCGGTTACGGCATTGTTTCGGGACTCGGAGCCCTCGCATGATTAGTGCGCGTCATGCCCTGATTGCATTGTCTGCGGCCGCCCTGTTGGGTGCTGCGACCTATTCGTCCCAACCTGCCCTGGAAGCGCAGGGCCGGCCGCCGGGCCAGTTCCCCGGCTTTCCAAAGAGCGAACCTGACCACTACAACCTGGGCCCCATCGGCGGCAAGGCCACATTGGAATCCCGCCCCCCGGGCCTGAAGGTCACGAGTCTTGTCGCGGGCGCCCCCGGAGAGAAGGGCGGTCTGGCCCAGGGCGACTGCATCACGGGCGCAGCGGGCAAGGCCTTCAAGGTTGACCCCTATATGGAGCTGGGCCTGGCCATCGAAGAGGCGGAGGCCCAGGCTAAATCGGCCAAGCTGAAGCTGAGTATCGAGCGCGGCGGCAAGACCAGCGAAATTGAAGTCACGCTCACGGCCTTTGGCAAGGAAGCCAAGGCCTTTCCCGGCGGCAAAATGCGGGACCGTATCGTCGATGACGCGCTCGCCTGGCTTGCCAAGCGGCAACAGGGTGACGGCTCTTGGGAATGCCACCTCTCTGCCGTCAATGGCCAGGTTTGCATGACGGCACTGTGCGGCCTCGCCTTTGTGGCCTGTGGGAACACCGCAGAGAAGGGGACTTACGCCGCCAACGTAAAGAAGGCCGCCCAGTTCGTGATCGCGAACATCGGGCAGGAAGGCGGCTTTGGCGCCATGGGGGGCGGAGGCGGCAACTGGAACCAGACCAATTGGGGGCTCGGCTACGGAGGGATGTTCCTCGCACAGGTCGAGTTGCTCAGCCCCGTCAAGGGCGCCCGCGAGAAACTGACCTGGGTCCGGGACACCATACTCAAGAACATGGAAGACAGCGGCGGCTGGGCCCACGGCCCCGGCGGCCCAAACGCTCTGGGCTACCTTGAGCTGGAGATTGTCTCGAATTACGTCCTTTCGGCGTTGGGCGGCATCCAGGCGCTCGGCATTGACGTGGACAAATCGCGAATCGACAAGGCTCTGGCGTACATCCAGAAGTGCGGCGGTGGCGGCCCCGGAGTGGGCTATTCAACAAAACCGGGACAGGTGGGCATGGGCGATGTGGGGCGCACAGCCGGCGCCGTAGCCGCGTTTGCGGCCTTGGGCCGTACCGAACACCCCTATTACAAGCCCATGGTGGGCTTCACGGCCGCCAACCTGCGCAAGATCAAGGATGGCCACGTCAGCCCCATGATGCACTGGCTAGCGGCGGCCCTGGCCTGTCGGCGCGAGGGCGGCAAGATCTGGGACGCCTTCTGGGAGACACAGCGCCAGGAGTGCACCATGCTGCGCATGCCGGACAACACCTTCACGGCGCGCCCCACAGATGAAAGCGCTACCCTGGGCAAGAACAACGACCGCGACCTCGGCCCCGCCTGGTGTACGGCCCACTGGGTCATCATACTGGGTCTCGAACGCGACCATCTCTCCCTTTGGCTGGGTAAAAGTAAGGGCACGAAGTCCAAGCCCGACTCCAAGGGCCCCGTGACCAGCGACAAGAAGCCGGAGCCCAAGCGGGAGAAGACTCCGGAAGAGATCGAGGCCGAGCGGGAGAAAGAACGCAAGAAGGCCCTCGAAGACGCCATGAAGGACTGAGCGACCATCAGGAATTGCCGTGCGCGGTCGCCCTGAAACACCGTCGTTGGCTCCGCGATTGCCACGTCCGAAAACGGCGCGCATGTCGCGCCGCTTTCTATTATGACACCGCCATGCTGGATGCAGACGCCTGCTATCGCGCCCTCAAAACCCATGACAGCCGCTTCGACGGCAAGTTCTTTGTCGGCGTGAAATCAACGCGCATTTATTGCCGCCCCATCTGCCCGGCGCGCACGCCCCGCAGAGATCGTTGCTCGTTCTTTGTCACGGCCGTCCAAGCCGAACGCGCCGGCTTCATGCCTTGCCTGCGCTGCCGCCCCGACCTAGCCCCCGGCAACGCAGTCATTGACGCCAAGGCCAGGCTGGCCCGTCGCGCGGTACAACTGATCAGAACGAACTGGTCCATCCGTGTGGAGGAACTGGCGGCGCGGCTGAGCGTGACGGCACGGCACCTGCGCCGAGCCATGCATGATGAACTTGCCGTAACGCCGCTGCAGGTGAAGCAGTCGCGAAGAATGGCCGTCGCCAAACACCTGCTGCGAAAGTCCAACTTGCCCCTGATCCGCGTCGCGTTCGCCAGTGGCTTTGCCAGCCTCCGTCGATTCAATGCGGCACTCAAGGAAGCCCTCGGACAGTCCCCCTCCGAATTCAGAGCCCAGAGCCAGCGTCCGAGACCCCGGGCCGCAGCATCGGGGCAGCACTCCAGAGGAAAACCATGACTCAAACCTGCTACCTCGAAATGCCAAGCCCTATCGGCAAGTTGACCCTGACCTGCAGCGACGACGGCATCACCGGCGTTCACATGGACACCGGACACTTCAACCTGCCCGCCCAGGCCAGGCGCGGCCACCCACTGCTGGATCAGGCACGCCGGCAGTTGGAGGAATACTTTGCGGGCAGACGCAAGGAATTTGAACTGCCTCTGGCTGCACAGGGCACGGAGTTTCAGCGCCGGGTCTGGGCGCGGCTGTGCGACATTCCCTTCGGCGAGACGGCCAGCTACGGGCAGGTGGCCGCGCGAGTGGGCAAGCCCAAGGCTTCGCGGGCAGTGGGTCTGGCCAACGGGGCCAATCCCATTGGCATCATCGTGCCCTGCCACCGGGTGATTGGCGCCGACGGCAAGCTGACGGGTTACGGTGGCGGCACCCAACGCAAACAGTGGCTTCTCGACCACGAAAGCAAGGTGACTGGAAAGCCGGCGAAGGCATAGCGAATGGGGGCAATTCCCGTTGCGAAATTGCGCGGCATCGCTATTTTGAATGACCGTTCAAAAACAAAAGGACTAGACATGGCAATCAGGCAGCCCGGCGTTGACAAAGAACGCGAGAAAATGACCGTCGTAAAAACCAGCCGCCCCGCTCCGGGCGTGTTCATGATCGAGCTCTCCGATCCGCCGGCCAACACCTACACCCACCAGATGTTCCGGCAGATGGACGCCGCCATCCTTGAAGCGCGCTTCGACGACGAAATCTCGGTCATCCTGATTACCGGCGAAGGCGAGAAGTTCTTCTGCGCCGGCGCAAACATCAAGATGCTCGAGGAAAGCAACCCGCACTGGAAGTATTTCTTCTGCCTGCACGCCAACGAAACCCTGAGCCGCCTGGAACAGTCGCCCAAGCTCGTGGTTGCCGGCCTCAACGGCCACACCGTGGGCGGCGGCCTTGAAATTGCCATGGCCGCGGACATCCGTATCGCGCGCCGCGACTCCGGCCGCTGCGGCCTTCCCGAGGTCAACCTCGGCGTGCTGCCCGGCACGGGCGGAACCCAGCGCCTGTGCCGCATAGTGGGCAACAGCCGCGCCATTGAACTGATGTGTTCGGGCCGCCTGTTCAGCTTTGAGGAAGCGCACGACATGGGCATCGTCAGCGACATCTATGACGGAGACGCCAAGAGCTTCCGCGAACAGATGATCGACTACTGCAAGCAGTTCACCCTGCCCAACAAGGCCACGAAGGTGGTGGGCAACATCAAGCGCAGCGTGGTCAGCGGCAGCGAGATGAGCTTCGAGTACGGCCTGACGCTCGAACGCGAGCTGCAAAAGGCCCTGTTCGACTCGCAGGACGCCAAGGAAGGCCTCAACGCGTTCAACAGCAAGCGCACGCCCCAGTTCAAAGGCGTGTAGCACCGGGCGAGCGAAGCGAGCGCTCCTCATGAAGGCAAAGCGTTCGGGAGAAAGGGTCCGTGGCCACTCGCGGTTAGCGGTTCGCGGTTACAACTGAAACAAGTGCGGGGCGCAACGAAAGTTGCGCCCTTCTCGTTGCTGGCCTGCCAATGCGCACCAACATGAGCGGGCGCACCTGACAGCTACTCCGCCGGACC